>Ga0307507_10002558_pt1 | contig 37773 bp, 6 predicted proteins | sample 7_EM_MG_FD_207223 | JGI IMG/M metagenome (GOLD analysis project Ga0307507, IMG submission 207223) | Populus trichocarpa ectomycorrhiza microbial communities from riparian zone in the Pacific Northwest, United States - 7_EM | ecosystem: Host-associated > Plants > Roots > Unclassified | place...
TTTGGAGAATTAGCGTTAATAACGTTAATCTTCTTGCCTTAACCCTTCTGGCGTAAAGCAATAGAATCCTTATTTAGGGAGAGGGTGCATCTATTAAAGAGTAATAGTGTTATTAAATTAAGCTTTTCCTTTAGCTTTACTATAAGATTTGCCTTTACTAACTCATCTTCTTTAAGAGCTGAGAATTGGTCGTCTCCTAAAATAATTATATTATTAGTTTACATGCCAATGATTCTAAATGGAGTTCCTATAGTTGTAATCAGGAAGCATGGGTTAAATATAGAAGTAGTTATTAAAAGCTTCTCTTTGTAGTGCTTGCTATAAGTAGCCCACTAATAGGTTCCTGCCTCTGCGATTCTATATAATGGCTTAAGCATAACTATGATCGTATCTTCGGGATATTGGTGACGAATTTACTCTGGAAGGTATGCTAATATCAAGCGCTAAAGGTGCGTCTCTGATTGGGTATAGGCCATTATTATTATAACCTTGGATAACAAGCCTTGATTTCTTAAATGGGGCGTCAGTAGCTTTGCCCTTAATTTCGTTAACTATTCTTAATTTAAAGATGCGAACTTCATTAAACTTAGTAGGGTTATATTTCTTAAATTTGAAGACTCCTCTTGCGATGAGACTATTAATCTCCTACTTATTAGATGCTTGGAAAGGAGCTCCTAGAGTTATAATATAACCTTCCTTTTAAAGCTATTTTGCGAGTTTAAAGTTAGCCTTCTCCTTGGCTGTTATAAAGGCCATTAATAGCTTAACTCTATTCTTAATAGCGGTAATAAATTGCTCTTTAAAATTAATAAAATGTTAGCGATTTTATAATCCCTTTAGGCGACCTCTACCGCGTTATAGTTGCGGCGTATCTACTATAATTATATTAGAATCGTGGTCGCCTTCTAGAGCACGTTAATTGTGGCTCTCCTCTAGGGCATTTTCTGTAGTATCCTATAAAGGCTCAGAACTGTTATCTTTGTAGTAAGGCTTAATAACAGTTAAATGGAATTAAGTAGGTCTGTAAGGTATCTAAATAGTGCAAGTCTGGCCATTAATTATAATAAGTTAATGTGGGCCTAACCATCCTCCCTTTTTATGCCATACGCGTACCTTAGACTGGAGTGGCAGATTAAGCATAGTTAAGGTATTTGGGCCATTTCTTATTCCTAGTGCGTTGTTAACTTGGCGTGTAGCGTAGAGACATTATACCTCCTTCATTGCCTTACGAATAGCCTTAGCTCATTGCATAACAGAGGGAGATAGTGGAGAATTGTTAGTTATTTAAGGGTAGGCGCCGAAGACTAGCAATGTGGGTATAAGTCTATCTAGGCTAGCAGAATCGTTAACAGCTTTAACAGCTATTTATAAGGTAAGTTCTTTGCTAGCGTCCTCTAGTTCTAAAGAGATAATCTTATATACGCGGCATAATAGCGCGTAATATCGCTCCACTTTTCCAATACTATTATATGCCTTAATAGGGACTTCCTTAACCTTAATTGCTATTGCCTTTATCTATTATTAAAACTCTATAGATAAGAAGTTCTTTTCTATATTATAGACAATTTAATTAGGGGGTCCTAGGTAGACATTAATCTAGCATAATTAAAGGGTATCCTATACGTTCCTAGCTAATATATCCTTTAAGAAACGTGCGGCTTGGAAGAAGGTTAAGAAGTTAATAACTTAAAGTACTAGCTTACCACTAAGATATATAACGTCAACAATAATACAGAAGTTAAAGTTGTAGTTATCTTTAAGGGTGAACTTAAATCGGCCAGGGAACTTCTGGTTTATTTAGCAGTAATAGCAGTACTTTATAAGATGCTTAATTGCCTTAACCTTGATTTTATAACCTGCTCACTAAAGAACCCTAAGCAATTAGTAAACAGATAGGTGGCTAAAATAACGGTGTAGTTAACATAACTCTAACTTAGTTAAATGGCTTTAAGTAACACTCCTTTCTAGTTGTTAAAGGAGCAGCCAAGGGTAACCCCACTTGCGTATAATAGGCACCCGATTATCTCCCTACACAAGCATATTCTTAAGGTTGTCGAGCTTAACGCCTAATTTGTTTATATCCCTAATATAGAATAGAAACGGAGTGTTCGTGGGAATAATATGGAAAGTAATATATCCTAAGGGGGTTTAGACCCTAATTGTGCTAAGAGAGATCGCGGTACCCTTGCTAAAGCGTATTATATATTGGCCTGCCGTTAATTGGTTAATCTAAATAGAGCTATTAAGCTGCTAAAGGGCTTAAACTTAAGGTTCTCCTACTATAGATACTCCTACAGCTCTAGTATCTGGTATAATACTATGGAAGATGTTTGCTGAGTATCTATTATTAAAGGAGAACGCGGAGCTTTCCTTTAGCTTATTAAAGATATCTAACTTCGTGATAGAATAGAGCGTAGATTGGTTATTAAGAACAGTAATGGTTTATATACTATCTACCTTACCATACTCAGTGAAGTATTGGTTAGGAGAGTAGTCCTTAATTTCTATATCCATAAGGAGCTGTTTAGTCTTATTAACCTTACCCTTAAGATCTTCTACGCCTTTATATTAAACTAGGAAGCTTTAGAAGTAGGCCGTAGTAACCTTACAATTTTTAACGTTTCTTGCACTCTGATGAAACTTATTATATACCTCCTTTCGCTTATTAAGGGAGTGTCTAGTTAACTAGCAATTTGGCTTTTTATAAATATAGCACTTCTTCTAGCGATTACTTTAAAATGAACCTCTATAAGGACCTCTATAATTGCCTTATAGTTAACGCTAATTATACCCTTTACTGTATTCCCTACTACGGCCACTATATATTTGGTCAGTCTAGTTATAATTATATTAGTTGGGAATACTTGGTTAGGTAGGGTTTTTGGTATAGAACTATTAAGATTCTTATATTTGCATCGCAGTACCTACAGCGGAGCGTAGCTCAGTATATGCTCCTTTAAACATATCCGTAGGTTTATATAGCGCCAGATTATACTTAGGAACGCTATAGCAGGCTAAGATAACCTAGTCCCTTAGACTATTCTTATTTTAGTAAGTTTTAATAAGGCCACATTAGATTTTCTAAAGTTTATTAAAGAGTAATTAAAGGCACTCTAAACGAGTCTTTATTGGGTTAGAAGTAATAACTCTCTAGAATATAGTCTCCCGCTATTTAGACATATAAAGTTAGCAATTCTTATTAGTCTTAAAGTAAGCTCTAGTAAGCTAAAGTATTACGTTAAAGCTATAGTTTTTACCCGCAATATGGTTGTAATAGAATGTCGCCGCCCGTCCCTTTAACATAACAGAGAAAGCGTGGTGGTACTAGTAGCCTTAAATTCCGACCTTGTTGCAATAGTTGTAAAAGACCTGTAGTTTTGTTCTAAGTATATTATATAGTTCTCCTTTAAACTTCTTTTCTTCGTCTAAATATACCTTTATTAAATTCGTGACTTCTCGTAATAGAGGCTCACTAGTTGGCTGAAGTAGAGGCAGTGGAGAAGGTAGAGGAAGAGTACCTCTAGGTAGAAAAGTACCTCTAGGTAGAAGAGTACCTCTAGGTGGGAGAGTAGCGTTCTAGGGGTTTAGATACGAATTAAAGTTGCCTTTTAAAGAATATTAGTTGGTTTTAGGTTTCTGTAGTTAACGTATAATCTTAGCTTCCGTCTATACTGGCTCCTCTGTTCTAATAATAACAGCCTAAATATTACTAGTAATTAGGTTACTATTCTTAATAACATATACCCCATTCCTATAGAGGAAGTCTTAAAAATCCTAGATAATATTAACATTTCCAAGTACCTAAGTATCGGCAGTCCATCCCATAAAATCCTCCATAAAATATTCCCATAGTTGTACATCAGCGTAGTGTCTACTTTGGTAGAAAAGAATATGGTATAGGAGGAAGCTATTAACTTATTTTACCGTACAGGTTATTGTATTAAAAACGGGAAAATCGGCCTAATCTTTATTAATGAGTTTCGCGTACGTGGCTACCCCTGGTGGTAAGGAGTCTCTCTAGTCGTTAGCCATGTTTTCGGAGGAAGGGAAGTGTTATAGGGTTATAAGAGAAGAGGTGTTATTAGTGTAGGGATTATCAATTGTCGTTTAGTACGCGTTTAGACGAGAATCTGCGATTATGGGGCTTAGGACTAGTTCTGGCCTTAAATCGCGAAGACTCGTAAAGCATGTTATTCTGCGTAATAGACGCAAGAATCTATAATCTAGGAAAGGCTTAGGACTAGTTCTAGCCTTTAGATTCTTAGATTTGTAGAAGAGTTCTATTTAAGGTTTAGGACCAGTTCTGACCTTAAAAGACAGCTTCCTTTAGCATAAGTAGCACTGGTATAGTGGCCTGTCTCTTCTTGGGAATACTTAGCTGCTCTATAGTATAATAGTGAAGTTAACCACTAATCAGTGTTGGCAACACAAGGTAATATCACGTAGCTACGGTTTGTAGATAGTATGATAATTGTTCGATTCTTAATAGGAATAAGGAAAGGGGTAAGGAACTTAAGGTTCCTTACTACGCTAGGGCCACGTTAACACGTAACGGCAATATGCCTTATATGACGGCAACTTGCCTCATTCCCAACAATATTAAAGAGGTAGATGGCTTTAAATATAATTATAGTTACCAAACGCGTAGGTTATATATAGGCTGTATATAGGCTACCTACCACTTTTAACTCCCTCTATAGAAGGGGGGCTACTAGCTTAAATATACTATATACTTAGAGTTAAGTACCCTAGTACTTTTTAATAGTAGAGGTATCTATTAAGCCCTATATACTTAGTTTTAAGTAGTATATTAATTATACTCTTTACCTTAATAAGCCTTATATAATAGGTAAGTATACTTTAATACCTTTTCTACTCCCTTTTCTACTACTTAAATACCTTTTATACCTTAGCCCTTCTACTCTTTATATACTATACTTTAAATAGGTTTATTAACTATATATTTATCCCTAAAATAGCAGCTATTATCCTCTTAAGCTTATCCTATTTAGTAGGCTATTATAGCCTATATAGTATTATACTCCCTCTTAATATACTCTTTTACTAGTTATTCCTATATCCTCTCTATATAGGCTATAGTTAGCTCCTTAAGGTATATTTAATGCAATAGAAACCCTATCTTATACTCTAGTACTGCTATTGATATTAATTTATATAACCCTATAATAGTATAAAGATATAGGTTCTGCGCTATACCTAGCTAGTATAGCTTAGTTTTACTTATCTTTTTAGGCTTTATCTACTTTAGTAGTAAGTATTAGGTACTATATCTATATAAGATTACTAGCTAAACTATAGTAGAGTATACTATCTATACCTTTTAAAAGGAGGTGCCCTAAGTAGAGGCTATAAGCTAGGTTAGTGCGGCTATCTAGGTAACTATCCTTGCCTTAACAATGTTAATATATAGCCCCTATTTAAGCTTTAAGTTAACTTATACCCCTAGTATATATAGGTTACTAACTAGGCCTTTTATAAAGCTATATATATTAACTATAGCCTTTATATTAAACTTTTTATAGCTCCTTATAAAGTAAATAAGGTAATACTTTTTAGGGGGGAATACTACCCTATACTATATATTAATATATTAAAGTTATTAATAAACCTAAATACTATAGTAGTGCCCCCTTATAGCTCTAGCGGGAGTATATAGGTAAAGAAATGGAATAGAATTAGTAATAGCGCTAAGCCCTAGCGTATACTAGTGTTTATTTATATTATTTATACTATATAGCCTCTAATTAAGAACCTTATTGTTTAATCCTTAAGGAAGGACTTTATAAACTATACTATCTAATAGGGTATAACCTAGGCCTTTATATTATAGATTATTCTTTTATAAAAGACTTAATTAAAGGCTTTAAAAATATTAAGGCTAAGTAGTAAGGCTATTAGGTTTAGGTTACTTCTCCATAATATATATTTATTAGGTTAGTAACTCTAGCACTATTTATATTAAGTGCCCTAGCCTTACTTCTATTTAGTTAGCTAGTAATATACCTATCTTTTCTGCAATTCTAAATAGCTAGCTAGCTACTATTCTCTTAAGTAGCTTCCTAATAGTATTAAATAATACAATTAGCTAGTAGGCCTTTACTATAGTATAGTATAGGGTTTTTTCTCCTAATCTGCTAATAAAAAAACTATAGTAGGGCCTTTAGCTTCCTATCTGCTATATATACCCATTTTACTATCCTTTACACCCTCTTAAGGTTATTTATTAGCCTTTTAATAGTCTACCTCTATAAATTATTAGCCTCTTACTAGATTACCCTTTTCTTCTTATTATATATAACCCTATAGTTAATCTAATTAGGTATTAACTAAGAGGCCTACTAAGTTTCCTTTACCTTCTCTATATATTTCTCTAACTATACTTTATAGGTTTATAGGAAGGGCTATATATTAGGTACTATCTTTACTATAATATTCTTAATTACCTAATATATAGCCTCCGCTAGTATATCTAGTATATCTCTTATATTATATAGGAAACTATATAAAGGCTAGAGCCTACCTTCTAGCTTACTCTACACTACCTTCTAATTAGCCTTTTTTTATAGTAGTCTTTTAAGTAATAAAGGCCCCTCTAGCGCTTTTATATTCACCTCTATAGTAATAAAAAGGTAGTTATACCCTATATACTAACAGTCCTATCTCCAACACTATAATAGCCTATTAGTAATTTAGGGGGGGGGGGGGGGAAGTAAATACTAGGTCTAGTATACTCCTTAATATACCTTTTACCTATATCTTTATATCCACTTTAGTAACTAAGCTTAGGCTAGCTGCCTCTATAATATAGATAAGGTTATTTACTATATTATTTGTACTTAACTTCAGAGTCCATAGATATAGGCCTATATTAAGGCCTAGAATACTATTATAATAGCGAAAATCAACCTGAATTTTTTTTTAGAGCTCTTACTACACCTAGCCCAAAAAGACTAAAACTAACCAAAAGAACCCTGAAAAACACCTAGAGAATCCCCTTAAGATACATACATCGCAGGGAAGGCATATATTGACCAATAGTAGTTTGCACTCACACATAACCGCCAGATCTATACCTAACAACGGCCCTCCATAATAAAGACAGGCGAATACCACACTATAAAGACAGGCGAATACCACACTATAAAGCAGAAATACCTCTATTAAGAAGGCATCTAATAAAATATAAAGCCTACTGGACGCGTCTAGTATCTAGAATTGCGGGGGAGTAACCATTAGCTATAACAAACTAATACAGCTAGCAGAATAGCTCCGCCAGTCTAGTAAGCCCTAGGCGCCCTTCTAGCAAACCCTTAATTAAATCCTCTAATGGCTAAGCAAAATTAAAAATAAACAAAAACCCCCCTTACTAGTAAACCGCACCTAGGCCACTATAGCTGCGCTTCTATAGTATAGGGAACCCACCCCCCTTAAGACAATAACCGGGTATATAATTATAATATAACTAAACATAGAAAAAGCAGAGGGGCTTAGGGGATAATCAGAAATAGAAGTCCTTACGGAGATTCGTAAAGAGGTCTATAACATAGTTATAGTCCAACACCTTAGAAGCGGAGACATTAGAGTTACCCTAAAGGACTAATAGGCAAAGGAACGAGCCGTAAGAGTAGGGGACAGGCTAGAAGAACATATTAGCATAAAAGTGCTCCGTAAAGATTACCTAGTTAAAGTCCTAGCGGTTCCTATAAGCCTTAGGGTAAAAAAGGGACGCTAGGCAAACAATACAGTAACTATATAGGAGATAGTAAAGTAAACGGAACACCTTATACTAGGTTTTGAGATTACCTAAATCTAATAGCTTTAATAGGAAAATGCAAACTAAGTAAACAACGAGAATAATAAGAGGATATAAAGGTCGCCAGAGACTTACTAGGGAGACACTAGTTAAACGCATAGCTCCCTTATTATTAGCACATATATATTAGGAATGCAAAAACTTCTTATTTAAAAAGGAATAATTATAAATAGCCTTATATATAACGCAAGGCTCTATAACCACAGACTACGCCTAGAACAATACTACTGCTATATATAATAGGGACACACCTAATCCATATACGCAGCACAGGTGTGCTACGGCCACTATATAGGCCCCCACAATATAAGACACTGCTTAAATTGAGACTAAATAAAATACGCAAACTGCCACCAAAGCACACATAAGGCGTAGGAGAGAGAAGACTGCATTAAATACAGGAGACAGAAGGTAAGGGCTTAACAGCTACAAGAATAACTGCACGCTAGGTTATATAAATAGAAATAATAGGTAATAAGCTAAGGAGACACAGGTGCCTTCCTAGCGTTTTTTACCTTTAATATTAGGGGGCTAGGCCAGCCATCCCAAGCCTTAACAGGCCAGAAACGGCGCCACGCAATATTACCAGACCAAACAGGGATATAAGGGTTATAGGGGACATAAGGGAGAGAACACCCTATAGAAAGACCCCTATGGACAGCTACAGCAAGCTTAAGACCAGGACAATTAAGAATTAGATTTAACGCGGCAAATATAATATTTGCAGCCAACCTATAAAGGGCCTATAGTTAACCAGTAGGGGAAGAACTGGAGATAATAATAAATTTAGATATAGAAGCGCTAGTAGGAATACAAGACACAGAAATAGAAAGCTCTATACAAAATAAGTAGCGACTAGGGTATAGACACAAAAAACAAAAGTTCTAAATATCCTAGAAAAAGTAGAAATAGAAGAAGTAAGGAATAAAGGAAAGGCAAAGGACCCTTACTAGGGGTCCGCCACCTATCCATTATATAGTATAACTGCGGCAATACAAACCACCATCTTACAAGGCCCTTACTAGACAGTCTAGACCTAGAGAAATACTATATCCTTACCATATAAGAGCCATACTATAATACCTATATATAATTAATATACTGCCCCCAAGGATTCTAGCTCCTATACAAACCAAAAGCAGCCACTTATATATGCTTTATAATTAGTAAGGCTATCAGCCTATCCTTATAGTTATAGCAGGCAGTTAACCTAGATATTGCAGTTATAACAGTCTAGATATATAGGGGACCGGTATAAATTATTAATATATATAACTCTAGGGTCAAAGGGGTCCCATAAACAAAGAATATTATATTAGTAATAAGCTTACTAGAAATCAAAGGCATAGAGTTCATCCTACTAGAAGATATAAACCTCTACCACCCACGGTAGGGGGGGATCTATATTGCTGCTAAATAATAGGTAGAATGCCTACTAAAAGCTATAGATACCTAGGGCCTCAAGCTAGCTACCCCCCTAGGAGCAATTATATGGCAATAAGGAACCTCCAAAAGTACAATTGACCTTATATTTATAGACAAAGGCCTATACCAGAGACTTAAAAGGTGTAACCCTAAAGAAGAATAGGCAATTACTTTAGACCATATCCCTATCCAGATACAGCTAGATTTGGATATTAAGGCGCAACTAAGTAGTAAAAAATATGCAATAAGGAAGCTTAAGACAAACAGTTTCCTTAATATAGTTAAACAACAACTTTAAGACCTAGAAGAAATCCACCTAATACCAAATAAGTAAGGCTTATTAGCCACCCCTAAGGAAATTAACCAAAGATTAGAAAGGATCTAGGCAGTAATTAAAAATAGGCTAAAAGAGCACTACCTAGTCTTAAAACCGGGCCCCTATACGCGATACGCATAGTCCGCATAATACGCGGTTCTTATTACTAGCCAACAACGAGCAAGAAGGAAATATATAAGCAGCTATAACCCTAAAGATAAGAGATAATACAAAGACACAAGAAACTAGTTAAAGAATACCCTAAAGAAAGAAGCAAGGAACAACTGGAGATAGTTTATAAATAAGCACACTTCTAACCTAAGCCTCCCCTACAATAAGGGCCTTTGGGCCATAGCGAAATAGATAAAGAAAAAGGTAGGGCGCCTAGCAGAAGACCCATACCTACTACCCCTATAAAGAGTAGGGGAACCACAGGCTACTAACAACAACGATAAAAAGGTAAAGATCCTTATAAAAAGGTTCTTCCCCTAACCAGCTCCAGCAGACCTTAGCAATATTACGGGTAAAACACTAGTGACTCGCCTAAGGGTCGACAGCGATATAATAATAGAGGAAATGGCCAGAACTATTAGCCGCCTTTTAAATAATATAGCATTAGGACTAGATGGGATTCTAAATAAGGCCTTAAAGACCTATAGACCACTTATAGCACCCTAGCTTGCAGATATAGCTAGGGCATGCTTTGCTATAGGCTACTACCTACAACTTAGAAGATTTATAACAACGGTTATTCTATAGAAAGAAGGTAAAGCAGATTACTTAATCCCAAGAAGCTACCGCCCTATCGCCTTAGAAAATACCCTTAGCAAGATCTTAAAAAAGGTAATAGCGGACTATATAGCAGACACGGCTAAGGAACATACCCTACTACTACAAAGCTAAATAGGGGTAAGAAAAAACCGCTTAACACTATTAGCACTTACGCTACTCGCTACCACCATTAAATCTATATAGGCGATGCGAAGGGACTTTATAGTATTAATACTTAGCCTAGATATTAGTGGTGCCTATAATAATATACCCTATAAGCGCCTCCTATATATCCTTAGGGCAAAGGGCTTCCTAAAATAGATTATATAATTTGTTTAAGGGTTTATAGGCCAGAAAGAAATATTACTAATCTTTAGCGGATACCAGAGCCCCCCTATCGCAGTTATAATAGGAATACTATAAGGATCACCCCTCTCGCCTATACTCTTCCTTTTCTTTGTAAGTAACCTACTAGACTCCTTTAAGGAAGGGGCGACCTAGGGGATAGGCTTTGTTAATAACACAAACCTAATTATATACGGACCAACAGCCGCAGAGAACTGTAGAATACTAAAGAAAGCCTATAACACCTATATAGAATAGGCAAGACAATATAGAGTCCAATTCTTACTAGAGAAATACCAGCTAATCCATTTTATAAGAAAACGCAACCAATCTGCAGATCTTTAGCATGTAATTTATATCTAAGGCTTTAGGGGTTAACCAGTTTAGGGCCTAAGGGTATTAGGAGTATAGGTAGATAGCAAGCTCTAATAGAGCGCACATACGGCGCAAGCAGCCCGTAAGGGCTAAGTATAGTACATTATATTATCTAGGATCGTTAATTCTATATAGGGTCCATACTTCTAGAGGTCACGCCTACTATATATAGCAGTTATCCGGCCTACCATAATATATAAATCCAGCATCTAGGCTATTAGTAAAACTAAAAAGGGCCCCCCTAAATCACTCCTTAAACCACTCTAAAAGGTCTAAATAGTATGCCTCCAGAGTATAATAGGCGGGTATAAGCAAACGGCCACAGCACTCCTTAAGAAGGAAGCCAATATCCCCCCCCTATAACTATATATTAAAGCTACCGTAATATAAAGGGCGTAAAACAAACGCAACTCTAATATTATAAAGTATATCAAGACACGCCTAAATAAACTATAGAGGGACCCTAGGGTGCCTTATAGGAGAACAATCCAACAACCCTAAAGTAGGGAAGATATACTAGAGAAACAGGTAAAGAAAGCAGAAGAAAAATAGTGCAGTATTAGGGCCCAGGCCTATATAGAGGAGGAAGGGAGACGCGTAAGAGGCCAACAAAGACAACAGTAAAAAAGAAAAAGGAGCCAAAGTAGAGCATAAAAAAACGCCAGGAAACCATCAACTGTAATACAATACTAGTTGGACTAGCGCTAGAGAGGCATATAGGAGTTAAAGGTATAGAGGCTAACTTAAACAAGAGTAACCCAAGCTATAGTATAGTTAACGCTATAGGGGGTAAACACTTAAGGGCTCTAAGAAGGCCTAACAAAGGCAGAAAATACAATAGCAACACTCTTAAGAACAGGAATAATAGGATTAAAAGATTAGCTCTACTAGGTAGGCGTCCTAGTAGGTAGCCCAAAATGCAAATATGGCTGGCCAAGATAGACACCAAAACACGTAATACTATTATGCCCCTTACATACCAACTAAGAAGCAATGCTCTCAGTAGCTAGTATAGAGAACTATAATACACTACTCTTAATATAAAAAGGTCTTAAGGCGGTCACCCAGTAGCTTATTAGCCAAAATGTACTAAACCAGTTCCGGGTTGCAAGGGAAATGGTAATAGAAGGCAATAGGGCGGGTATTAGGCGCCCCCTAATAACTCTACAGTAGTAGAGTAAAGTTTGCGATACTAGCGCGTCTATAGGTTTGTTACGGCAGCAGTAGTTCCTAAGGAGGTTAAAAGTAAGGTAGTAGAGCACCATAGGTGACTTATAGGCGCCTCACAGGCGCCTCACAGGCGAGTCCTAAAAGGCAGGGAGATAGATCACGGGGTTTTCTCAAATAGAGTTTTCTCCCCACATATATATAAGGAGTAGTCCGCGTAGGCCCAATAGGGATCCGAATCGGACGTTAAGCAATAAATAATAATATATTATTTGCACTTATTACTAATATATCCCCCTAAAAAGGGTAGTATAGATTAAAATCTCCTAATAGTATATATTCTCCTTTAGCCTTTAGCAGCTAGTAGCATATAAAGGCTATTATTTATCTATTAGGGATTATAAATATTATAAATCTAGATAGTCCGCTTATAGTCCTCTAGCTTAATTATATATATGTCTACTAAGTAGTATATAAATGCCTACTTATTTATATTAAAACAGACCCTTATATTACTAACTCCTACATATATTAAGTAGTAGGACTTTATAGTATATATTATATTTCCTTAATTCTTCTACTATAGCCCCTAAATAGCTAGTATATCTAGCTAAGGGTCTACCTACTTCGCCTTTTATAGGAAGTAGAGCAGTATACTATTCCTACTATTATTAGTATTATACTATATAATTATAAGTAGTTTCTAGTATTCTAGCATAAGAGGTTTATATTAGCCTTTAAGTTAGCTAAGTTAGTATCCTCTAGTATTTATATACTCCCTTATAATATAGTTTTAGTACTTATAAATACCTCTCTCTAAATCTAGGCTTCTGCTTCTACCCCTATATTAAGCTCTATACTTAATAAGGGCTTCTAGGTTATTAGGACTTAAATTAGGGCGTATATACTACTATTTACCACTATTTAAAGTATTAATTAAAGGGTCCTCTAGCCCTTTTTCCTCCTAAAGTAATTAATAATCTATAGTTAACTAACCTTTTAAAGGCCCTTCTCTGCCTATATAGAGTTCTTCTATATAGCTATCTCCTTTAACTTTCTTTTCTTAGCTTATTATAAGGCCTCTTTAGTAGTAATCTTATACTATAATTATAATTACTATCCGCTTATAGGCGCCTTATAGGCGCTAGAATAGTATATTAGTATAAGGGCCCTAATTACTATAGCCTTCTTCTACTACGTCCCCTTAATATTATATACCCTACTCTATACTTATAGTCTGCCTTATAGTTAATATACTTCTTAGGTAGGTATAAGCTTTACAGTATAGAGAATTGCATAAGCGACTTAATTGTAAATTTATGGAAATTAGATGGAATATATATATAAGAGAGATATAGGAATAGGTAGAAAAGAGTATAGGAAATAGAGATATATAGAAAGATATACAAGATATACAAGGGTAGTGCTGACGCTGTCTTAGGGCACGTTCGATAACTTTTTTTGGCTAGATAGACTCTACCAGATAGGTGTTCTAAAAAAGCCACCTAGGTCTACCTAGGCCTACCTAGTTACAAACGGGCTACTAATATCAATATCCACCTAGTAAATACTATCCGTTCGACACCAGGGTTGCAGCTCAGCAAGGTTATAGGAAACCTCGACAAGGTCAGAAAGTTTAATAGGGTTAGAACTTTAAGTTTAACTTTATAACCATGCTCAGCTTCTAACCCCGCTAAGTTTGTGCATATATAGTGCATATAAAAATAAAAATTTCAATATATAGAATTTAAAGTATTTAATTAATATATAATATAATATAACGCCTAGTATATATATATAGGGCATATATATACCACCAGCTGTACTATAAAATAAGTAAGCTAAGTTATTAAAATATAGCCCGTGTATACGCGTCGCATATCCACAACAATAGCGGTTACACTATAACTAATATAACGGCTCGCACAAATACCTCTAAATCAAAGCTTGTAGATTGCTATCTAGTAAAGATACTAAGCTAAGGAGAAGAAGAAGAAGAAGAATCATTTAGGGGCAGTAGGTAGATATGTCATAAGGGCCGCTAAGGCGCCAGTAGTAAGCGATCCAATAGCGATTTTCCATACCGGGCATGGAAAATCCTAATTGGTTAAATATAGCAGGTAACGTATACTAGCACCATTACATCACCTCCCCCTTTTAAAAAAGCCTGCCCTTAGGTGTTGTTTAAGTTCCTTATTATTATCTAGATTATTATAATTATCTAACCCTTCTTCCTAGCAGTTAATCCAGTTATCTAATTTGCTTGGTGGTCTAGGGAGGTCTAGGTAGACTAGGTAGAAGTCCCATAGTTTATAGGAGGAGTACTTAAAATCAGATATAGGATACCATTTTAGGTCCTCATTATAGCCAACCCAGCTTACATAGTACTTTAAGACACTATAGACCTTCTTAACTGCTAGGATCTCTTTAACTTCCTATTTCTTATCCTCCACAATCCAAATTGGCGGTGGGGGGTTATTATACTATCCAGGTAATGGATTGTTTGCAGCCTTTTATAATTAGCCTAGGGAGAAAACAGGGTGGATCTTTATTAAATCTAGTAGTTTAACCTTAAAGGAGTGTCCTACCTTCTCCAAAATCTTATATAGACCAGCCCTTTAGTGGTCTAACTTATGGCTTAGCCTCTGGGTTTTCTAGTTCTTTATTAACACCTATACCCTATCTCCTACTTGGAAGTCTACTTCGCGATAATACTAATTTACATTAGCCTCTTTCTTCTCTTACGCCTTTTTTATAATTATTTAAGCAGTCTCCTAGGCCCTATATATTCTCTCGGCAAATGCCTGGGCCTCTTTATAGCTAAGGCGTTTATAAGCCGTTGTGGGTTTAATAGGCCTATTCCAATCAAAGGACGTTTATAGTGCGTACCCGTTAAGCAGTTTAAATGGCGACATCCCTATGCTATTATAGGGGAGCGTAAGCTGCGCGTAGTCCATTATAGGTAGTAATTCCAACCAGTTGTCCTAATAGTAGTTTATAAAGGGACGTAGTTGCTAGTTAAGATACTAGTTTATAATTTTAGTTTGGCCGTTAGTCTAAGGATAAAATACGGTAAAGAGCTTAATCTTAATCCTAAGGATACGGCAGAATTTATTCTAGAAATCCAATATAAACTAGGGACCATAGTTAGAGATAATCAATTTAGGAGCGCCATAGAATTGGTAGATATTGTTAACATAGAGGCGAGCTATATCCTTTACAGTTATAGTCTTAAAGCAAGGGAGGGAGATAGATTATTTACATAGTCGGTTAATTACTATAAAGGCCATATTATGGCCGTGGGCGTCCTTTAGAAACAACTTAAAGTCTATTATAATATATTGCCAAGAGCATTCTAGAACTAGCAATGGTTATAACCACCTAAAAGTTCAGTCCCTAGGGGGATCTACGCGTTTATAGGCGTGGCAGTTTCTAATAAATTATTCCACATTAAATAGAAGTCCTTGCTAATAGTAACAGGGCGCTAGTAGTTAGTAGGTCTTATCTTAACTAGGGTACGCCGTTAAGACTTAACAGTGGGCTTCCCAAATTAGCTCTGTCTATAGGTTGTTAACATCCAGAACTATAAGCCGTTCTTAGTATAAGAGCAGTCCCTCTTCCATTTCTAAATTAGGGTTACCTTTTAAGGCTTAGTCGCGGAGGGCCTTTAGGGATTCGGCTATACGGTTTGCAGTTAAAATATAGTTAACTAATCCCATTAGTTCGTCTAAGAACTCTCCTTCCATAGGTACTAGCTTATTCTATTTAAAGTTCAGTTCCTTAAGGATGCGTAGGTCGAGCTATTTAGGATAAAGGAGGGCGTGTATGCGATGTTAAGCCTTTAGCTCGTCCTAGGGGCCTACATCCTATTCTCTCTAGGTTAGAGTATTAGCCTTAGAGTTTTATATACCTAGGTAGTATATAATTATAAAGAAGAATTAAGAGAGTATTTTAGCCCATTAAGCCTATTAACTAGTAAGCTGCTTTATTATTATAAAATACTTTAAGGCTTTATAATTAGTATAAACCTTAATCTAAGAGTTTATACCTTTAAGCTCTACGCGTTATTAGGACAGAAATTAAATAATAGCTAGTATTTCTTTATTATATACCTTATAGTTACACTCAGCTAGGTCCATTGTTTTTAAAAAGAAAGCGATAGGGTACTATTCACCGTCTAGATATAGTTATAATAGGACTTCCACTACAACTCTGTCCAAAGCGTCCATTTCTAGCATTAATTCAAGGTCTAGGTTATAATAACAAAGGATTAGAAAAGAGATAAGCTAATCTTTTAACTCTCCAAAGGCCTCTATATAGTCATTACTAAATACAAAAGGCGTACCTTTCCGGGTAAGTTATATAAGAGGCTTCGCCATAACTCCATAGTTATAGATAAACCGGTAATAGAAATTATAAAAGCCAAGGAAGAACTAGATCCCCTTTACAGTATAAGGGGGCTCCCAGCTACGGATTGCTTCAACCTTCTTAGGGTCCACTTTAATCCTATCTATACTTACAATAAACCCAAGGTACTTTATGCGTTTTACCCTAAATTTATATTTCTTAATATTAACTTGTAAGCCCGCGTTCCGTAATCTCTCTAGGACCTTCTTAATATAAACTTAGTGCTTAAGTTTATTATCCAAGTATATAAGAATATCGTCTAGGTATACCGTATAGAATTTATTAAGGTAGTTAAAAAGAACATTATTTATATACCTTTAGTACGTAGCCGGTCCGTTTATTAGTCCAAAAGGAAGAACTTTATATTTATAGGACTTATAATAGGTACAGAATATTGTTAAATCTTTAGATGCAGGGTCTATTCTAATTTAGTAGAAAGCTTAACGGATATTAAGTTTAATAAAGATCTTTGCCTAGCTTAAACGTGTAAGGGTCTTATTAATTAAAGGAATAGGATACCAATTCTTTTAAGTAATAGTATTTAGCTTTTAATAGTTAATACAAAAACAAAGGCCTCTATTAGGCTTTTTTATAAATAGGATAGGGGAAGTAAAAGGGGCTTAACTTGGCTTAATAAACCCTTTATTAAGGTTATCAATTAAGTACTACTTTATTGCCTTTAGCTTATCCATTAATTATTAGTAGAGAGGGCTATAGCCTAGCAAGTTATTATCTTCTAATTAAATCTTATAATTGTATATCCGGTAAGGGGGCAACTTGTCTAAAGCCGCCTTTAAGAATGCGTCCTTATAACTTGCACAGAAAGTAGGAAGGAGGCGTTTAACTAGTTCCTTATTAGCCTCCTTAGCTGGCTTTTCCTCCCTATCCTTAATAATTCAGTCAATCTTATATAGGCTTGTGGTAAAGACCTCATTGTCCTTCTAGTATATATTAAAGTGGAACACTATAGCGCTAATCACGGCGATATCTGCTGTGGGGGGGTTACTTAACAATAGGGGCGTATGTAACCTTAGGGACTTCTAGGGTATTAGTATTATCATTACTCCTTTTAGCTCCTGTCGCATCTTCTAAAGGCTATCCCTTATATCCTATCGGTACGTTCTTTTCTATACCAGTTGGATCTTCCCTAAGGCTCTTCTTTTCCTAACTTATTAGACGTTTCTCCTTCCTCTATCTCCTTAATATCGCCTATACCCTTTAGCTCTAGGCAAGATGAGGCAAAGTAACCCTCTTTATTGTAGTTGTAGCACGTAGCCAAGGCAGGGTTAATTAGGGTATTGCAATAAGTACTAGTTAAGGGCGTAGTACATAGCTGGTCGGGCGAGACTCGCCAGTACGTAGTTGTAACCGCTTTTAGTATAAGGGTAGTTACAGCTTATCTTCCTACTCTAGCTCCTGTAGGTATGGCTAATAAGTTCTAATCGCTACGGAGTCGCTTCTACTAATTAGGGCGGGTGTTAATCTGCTTTAGTTCTAAGTCTAGTAATAGGCAATAAGCTGCAAGTCTTTTATATATTAGTAGGTTATCTAAGGTTACAGCGATCTTTTCTTATAGCTGGATTATCAGCTTATTATACAGGTCTAAATAGTAGTTCTTAAGGGGAACCTAGCCTTCTCCCGCAAGGTATAGGAATTGAGTCTAGAACTTGGTAAAGGGTTAGTTCAGTTTTATTATTAGGCAATTATAGTCGTACCAAGCATCCTATACTTTATTTAGGTTAATGTAGATAGCCGCTAGGTGCTATATTATCTTATTAACAGATATAAATCAGATAGGGGACTTGTCCTTAAACTTGGCCTAAAGGTGCCGTTAAGCGTCTCCCATAGTTTAACCAAAGAGGTAGAGCATTTTAGCTTCTTTAGAAAGGAAATAGTTATAGTTAATATAGAGCTTTCCTTATACTTAAATCCTCTAATTCTTAAAGGTGGGGTCTATCCCGTTAGATAGTAGTTAGGGGTTAAAGAGCTTAACAAACTTTAATTACTTTATTATTATATCCATACTCCCTAGTATATTACATTTAGTGGAGTTAATAGGATAACTAGGACTTCTAAAAGGGGGAGCTAAGCTACCTTATAGGGCCATAAGGCTGTCTAGGATCTCTTATAGGGTCTCCTATATACTTTAAGCTTGGAGATAGTTAGCTTTCTAATTGGCCGTCAGGGTATAAATCTGTTTGTATACGTCTATAATGTTATTATTATCTTCAATTTCGGATCCCAATTAAATCTTATATTCTTCTTGGGTCGGGGCAGCTCTTTTAGATAAGCTTACTTTAGGTGCCATTATTAGCTTCCTAAGGTTTATTAAAATTATATAGTTTTAATTCTGGGGGTATAGGTCTAATCCTATCTAGCTTATAGGGTAGGATATTATTAAGGCCTTCCTAGGCAGTATAGAGTTATCTTAGTGTCTAAGTATAGCGCGTTAATATATTATTGCAGATAAAGTTTCTTTTAGGGTAGGATATTATTAAGGCCTTCCTAGGCAGTATAGGGAGAGCTTAGTATAATATAACGGCTTATATAAATGCCTCTAAACTAAAGCTTGTAGATTGCTATCTAGTAAAGATACTAAGCTAAAGAGAAGAAGAAGAAGAAGAATTATTTAGGGGTAGTAGGTAGATATATCGCGAGGGCCGCCAAGGCGCCAGTAGTAAGCGAGCTAATAGCGATTTTCTATACCGGGCATAGAAAATCCTAATTGGTTAAATATAGTAGGTAACGCGCACTAGCACTATTACAACTAACTTCTCTACAACACTACGCATACACTATAGGTATATACTGCATAACCTATATATAAGCGTTATATATACTAATATAGTGCTAATTAAATTTAACTACTAAACTTTACTCTTGTATATGCCCTACTTACACTTACTATAAGCCTCTTAATTGTAGACTTTAACAATCTATAGGTAGCCGGCGCTAATAACCCCAGCACCTTTAGCTACTATTATAATAAGTATATGCTTTATATATGCCTATAAGAAGCATATACTAATAGAAGTATATAGGCCCAATCCCTAACCCTAACCCTAACTAGATAATACCAGGTTAGTTATAGAGAACGTATATATAAGGTATATGCTTATAATAGACAAAGCACGTGCTATAGTAGTAGTAGTTAGTAGAAGGCGTAAGTAAAGCAAGTGCTATATCTCTATAGCATATGCTAACCTTATATAGCCCTAGCTGTGACGGTATAGAATAATATAAGTAGGTGCCAAAAGAGCTTAATATAAAGAGTATGCATATACTAAGCATAAACTAGACCTACCTAACCCCGCCTTTATACTATTTATAGTTAACTCTATAGTATAGGTTGCATATCTATACCTTCTGTATAGTATATACTAATAACAAATATAGCTATAATATTGCCGTAAATAGCACGTAGATATATAGCTAGGTCTTTACTACCTAGCTAAGCATATATCCCGCATATATATAGCATCTACTTCTTCCACTAATATAGTTATAGTACCGCTGCTATATCCGTAATAAGTACAGCAGTACCTGTATATATTACCATATAGTAGCAGCTAAGGTATATACTTACTATATATAGTGACTAACCCCCCTACTACTAATACGTCTGCTACGGAGCTAATTATAGGAGAGAAGTATATACCTAGTAAGAGTAGGGGCTACCACACACAGCCTACCCCCCTAAAATACACCAAAACACGCAGTTTTTAAGGCCATATAAAAAAACAACCACGGATTGAAATTTTACAAAATTAAAAATACCCGTAGAAAATTGCGTAAAGATATACATAGTAATTGCTAATAAAATTTACTCTAATATTAATTGTTTGGTATAGGCTTAAACGGAGCAAATTTTAATTTTCGTGATTTTTGTATATAAATTAAGCGATTTTAAGCGATTTTTCTTTTTCTTCCTAATAAACCCCTTATAACTTTTGCAATAAGTAAATAAATTTAAATTTAAGAAGTAGGAAGTATAAACAAAGCAAATCTTATTAATTTTTTTTTATTTAAGGTGTTTGCTTCTATTTGTTGTTAAGTTATAACTACTTTAAAAGTGTATATTTTGGCCGTTTTTGGTATATTTTCGCAGGGTGGGCTATATGTAGTAGCCGCTACTCTTATATGCTATATATATATAATGCTAATGCAATATAACGCCCTAAAATGTTTTATTCTCTCTAGTAGCTAGTAGGATACTAGGTACCTATATAAGCCTAGGTAGGTTATGCATATATAATATATATACAGTACTAACACTAAATATAGCCGTGGCCCTTTAGGGTTAAGGATTGCGGAGTATATAAACGCCTATACTTTAATTATATATGCTTACTCTATACCTAGTATATACCTAGCCTAAACTAACTAGATATAGTGCCTAAGACTAGGGGTTTGCCGCCTAATATAGCAGGCAATTCTATTATAAGATAAGAGCACTAGTTTCGCTTCTATATATACGCGCTATACCCTAATATATCTATTTATCTATCTATTTATCTATCTATCTATCTATTATTAGGTGAAACCTAAGTAGATAGTTATATAGCCGCAAGGTATAGGCGACCCTAGGGCAACTTAGGGGTAACTTGCCTATAAGGCACGTATAGGGCATATGCCTAGGGAAAACCCTTTCTACCTCGCATATAGACTCCTCCTTTTCCCTTAAGGATTTGTCTGTATATATAATATACCCTATTATTCCATTATTAAGCTCCCTATCTATATTCTCACCTTATATTTAAATCCTTACCAATCCCCTTAGGAGGATAGCTAGTTTAATTTTTCTATAATGCCTCTAAAAAGAAAACTAATGCCTGCATTTAACAGTAATACGCTAATAATACAACTGCCAAACGCCTTAGGATCTAGTGTAGACAAAACCGCTAAAAATATACTAGTAGAATTTAAGCCACCTTCCAAACCTTAAAACGATTAGCCACCTATAAACGCTAGAGACTAGTTTAACTTATATACCTAGGCTTAATAGGAGCTTAGCAAAATTACTAGTGTCCTACTAAATACTGCTAACATAAAGAAGCTAGATAAGCTGGCTAAGAAAATAGCTAACTTATAGAGTATTATTGATTTAATAAAGCCCTCCTATTACCTCTCTAGTAAAGAGTATAAGTTATATAGTAAATGTATACGCTAAACAAATCTTAACGCCCTAGTTAAGAAGTCACCACCTAATATTAGTAGTACTACTTAATAGCATTTTAACCGCTAGATTGCCGCAGTTAAGAACCGATTTAAGGTTAATAACGCTAACTATAACTATAAGCGATATATGTACTAGGCCATTAAAGGTCTTATAAAAGAGAAGACAATCGCCTAACTAGTTTATTGCCGGCTAGGTACTAAAGATAAAGGTCCTTTACTATAGAATAAGTTTAAGACTATAGTCTAAGACCAGATTAGGAACCCTATAGTAAAACACTTTAATAACGCTACTATATACTATATGGCTGTTATAAAAGAGAACTAGAGGTTTAACGTCTTCCTAGCCTATATATATAGTTTAGAGGACCTCTTCTTATATACCCCTTTTGTCAATTCTAAGTAATAGGTAGACTTTTAGTTCTTATATCTCCCAGCCTACCTATAAGTAGAGCTCTTCCGCCAGAACTTTGCTTAATGGGTAAGAACTACTAAGGACCTCTTTAATAAAATCCACTATATAGAGCAATTGCTTAATACTATAAAGCTCGCGGAAGACCGTATAAGCGGTAGCGGTAAATCATCATATATAAAGCGCAATTGCAGTATAGGCTTTATAGAGTTAGGTTTAGGGAACAGAACCTAAAAAGGGCAACACTTTAAGTAAATGTCTAGGGAGAATACCTAAAAGCTAGAGGGCTTAGGGGACCCCCTAAACGCTAGTGCTACGCATGCAAGTTAAAAGAGACCTATAGGTAACTACTATAAAGAACACTAGAAGCAAGCTAGTAAAAATAAGTTAGGCTAGCTTTTAGAAAACCTAAAGCCCTAGTAGCGTATCTCTCTTAACTGTAACTAGGGCCTAATATAGAGGGAGAGAAGAAATGTATTGTGGTATATATTGCAATAGATATACCCTAGGGTAAAGTCCGCCTACGCTATATTTACGTAAACCTATTATACGTTTCCTTAATAGCAACCAAATAATAATCTAGGATGCTTATAATCTAATAGTTACCACTAGCAACTCCTAGGGTACCCCTTATACTATCGGCCCCTAGACCTTTTAGAGTAGCTTATTTAATAGTTATAATATAGTTTTTAAATGGGATTGGCTCGCGGAAGCAAATCTATTAATTAGCTTTTAATCTGGATAATTTATCTAAGGTACTTCGGACCCTAAACGCCTCTAGATAGTTACCCTTAATGCGCTCCTAATAGACATTAAGGCTAGCAAAACAGTTTATCCGCTATAGCTAGAAGATTCCCTCTTTACCCTAGTTATAAACATAATAGAGGACCTATTATTACTAGCAGCGAGTACCTATACAGACCCTCTAGACGTAAAGACACCGGTTATAAACATAATAGAGGACCTGTTATTACTAGCAGTAAGTACCTATAGAGACCCTCTAGTGCCAGCGCAGATTACCTTAACTTAGGGGGGAGGTAATTAAAACCCTAAAACTATTAAGTATACTGCAGCAGAGCTATATGTACTCTTAGTATAAGTATACCTATAAAACGCATATTGGCCGCATCCTTCTCTTTACTAGCTCCTAGAAGTATACTACTATATAATAGTCGCCTTAACCTCCATAGACCCTAGCCTACCAGATATATATAAAGAGGAGATTAATATCTTCTCTAATAAGCTAGTAAGTATACTACCTTAGAACTCTAAGTACAACCATATAATTAACTTAGAAGAAGGTAAGATACCACTATAGATGCCTATCTACAACCTCTTATAGAAAGAGTTATAGATCTTACAGGAGTACCTAAAGAGTGCTCTTAAGAAGGGCTGGATTAGGCCCAGTAAGTTACCTACTAAAGCGCCTATCCTCTTTATACCAAAAGCAGAAGGTATAATGCGGCTATATATTAACTATAGACGCCTAAATAAGATTATAATTAAAAACCAGTACCCCCTACCACTAGTTAGCGAACTCTTTAATAGGCTTAGCTATATAAAGATATTCATAAAGCTAGATCTTTATAATGCGTACTATAGGATTTATATTAAAAAGGGAAATAAATGGAAGACCGCATTTAAGACACGCTATAGTTACTTTAAGTATTTAGTAATGCCCTTTGGTCTTGCTAACGCCCCTATAACTTTTTAAAGCTATATTTAAAAAGCTTTAGGGACCCTAGTAGATACTATCTATGTAGTTTACCTAGATAATATTCTTATCTACTTAAATAACGAGGATAAGCACGTCAAGCACGTTAAGTAGGTACTATAATAGCTCCGTGCTTAGGGCCTATACGCCAAACTATTAAAATATATCTTTTATACTAAGAATATTAAGTTCCTAGGCTTTATTATTATACCTAATAGTATTATAATAGATCCTACCCATGTAAAAGCTATTAAGAAATAGCCTAAGCCTAAGTCCTATAGGGATATCTAGGTCTTCCTTAGCTTCGCCAACTTCTATAGGCAATTTATCTAGAACTACTTAGATACCGTATACCCCCTATATATATATCTTGCACGGGCATATTACGACCTAACATTAGATAGGGAGAAGAAGAAGTAGAAGCGTAAAAAAGGGCCTACTAAATAGTATTAACCCTAGTCCTGGCCTAATAACGCTTAGTAGGCGTTTTATAAGCTATACGCTATATTTATATAGGCTCCTCTACTTTACTACTTTAACCCTAATTTACCCCTAATAGTAATTACTAACGCTTTTAATTATGCCTATAGCGGTATACTTCTACAGCCCTTTTAGGTAGGGAGATTAACTCCACTAGTACCTAATTACTTATTATAATTAGAAGCTTACTAGCCTAGAAGTGTAGTATAATATGTATAATAAGGAACTACTCGCTATAGTGCAATACTTTAAGATATAGCGCTACTACCTTAAGCATACCACATATGTAACGCGCATGCTCTACAATTATAATAATTTTAGGTACTTTATAACTATAAAGAGCTTATCTACTTACTAGGCCTAGTACGCCAAGGAACTAGCTAAGTTTAATTTTAAGATTAAATATAAGCTAGGTAAAGTAAATCCCACTAATACACTATCCTAGCGCCTAAATTATGCTAAAGGCTTTAAAGATAGCAGTAAAAGGACAGTCCTTAATGCTATACTACCTATATTATAGCAAAAGTTATGGGCTATAGGCCTTATGGGCGGCCCTAGTGCTACTATACCAAACTAGTAAGTAGCATGCGTGTAGCATACAAGCGACCCTTATAAATATGGCGCTGGCAAACTAGGGTGTCCTACTATTCTCTTTAAGACCTCCTTAACTGGCCTAATAGCGTTTAACCCTAGGGAAGATCCTTTAGCCTAGGTAATAGTCCCCTGTAATAACCTAGCGAGTTACCTATATATTGCACATTACTTTACTAGCACTGACTTTACGTAAAGTCTTATACTATGGCAAGAGGTAGTAGTAGCTACCTTAGCTAAAACAGCGTTTATGGAACACCCCCCTAAGTTACTAGTTAATTTTATTTATGGAGTATAAGAAAGGGATACCTTTATACACTTTATATATAATTAGTTAACCTAGGGATAAGTTCCTACTAGTAATAAGGACTACACCTTTAATAATTAAGAACTTTTAAGGTAAAATAATAAGGTCTAAGTGCTAAATTATATACTATTATAATAGGAGATCCTTAAGCGAAATCATAATAATCCTATAGGTGGCCACTATAGATTTAACTATACCTACAAGGTAATCGCGTGGAAGTATACTTAGGATAGCCTTACTAAAGATCTCCGCGAATACCTAGATAATTACAATACCTACCAATGCTATAAATCGCGCTATTATAAACCCTATGGCGAGCTGCAGCCTTTTTAGGTCCCTACCTAAGCCTAGTAATATTACTTACTTAACTTTATTACGGATCTCCCTAAGTCCAAGACTTCTAATAGTATAGAGTATAACTCCGTTCTTATCCTTATAGACCGTTTTATAAAGCTAATGCGCTACTATCTAGTGCGTAAGATAATTAATACTATATAACTTATAGAATTCTTATTTAGAGTCTTTACGCAAATAGGGCCTCTAGATAATATTATCTCTAATAGGGGTAGTGTATTTATAAGCAAATACTAGAGCACTATATGCTACCATTTACGCGTTTAATATAAGCTTAGCACTATATTTTACCCATAGATAGATAGTTAAACGGAACGTTAAAACTAGGAGCTTAAGGCATACCTACATATATTTACAAACTAGGAATAGTTTAATTAGGCCTTCCTATTTAATAAAGCAGCCTTTGCCTATAACTCTAAGGTCTATACTATAATAAAGCATTCCCCTATTAAGCTCGCCTATAGCCAGCTACTAAACGTCTTAGATAAAGTTCTAGACGGCGTCTAAGACGCCTAGTAAGGTAGGGAGGAGTCTAAGTTAATAAATATTAAACTTATAGAGATATACCTACAGCGCCTGCGCCTTACACGTAAGGTAGCGGTAGTATTAATAATACACGCCTAATAGCTTTAGGTAAAATACTATAATCGTCACTATCTAACTAAGTATTTTGCCGTTAGTAAATAAGTCCTACTCTCTTCCAAGAACATCCGCATAAAACGTCCCTATAAGAAGCTTAATAGTAAGTTTATAGGACCATTCTAGATCCTAAAGTGTATAGGGTAGTAAGTATATAAGCTAGAGCTTCTACCTGCTATAGTACAGCTTTACCCAGTTTTTTATATCTTCTTACTAGAGCCTTATAAGTTACGTCCTAGGTTTTAACCCCTAGCAGTAGAAGAGCTTAAGGAAGGCAGCTAGGAAGTAGAAGTAATTATTACCTACTAGAATTATACTAGACAACCGCAGTACCTTATTAAATGGCTAGGATAGCTAAATAAGTATAATAAATAGAAATATAAGATAGAACTTAAGAATTGTTAATAACTGCTAGATAAGTACTGTAAGCAAAATACCCTAGCCTTATAGCTAAAGCGCAGGCGAAAAGCAAGCACCGCTACTAAGATATAACCTATATAAAAGCGGAGTAGAGGATATCCTAAGGGATTAAAGAACAAGCTAATGCTTATAGTAAGAACTGCAGTATATATATAGGGTAAAACGTAATTTATTAAAATCCTATATAAGCCACACTCTAATGTAACCTAGCTATGCCGGCGACTTATAGGCGAGGCTATAGCGTACGCTAATAACAAAGCTTAATTTAAAAAGTACCCTTTATAGACCTAGTCCGTCACTCTATACCAGCTTAGCAGATTGTTATATTAAAGAATAGGTCCATTTAATTAGGGTCTAAGACCTACTAGTAACCCGCTAGCAGTAACCTATACTAATAACTTATATACTATTCTATATATATACTATGTAGATAACGCATAAGGCTAAAGCATAGGTTAGTAGCAGATTTAACGGGTATATAGCCTTACCATCTATAAATTTGGCTATATATAAGTAACCTACAACCTACCTATAAAGTATATGCGGCGCTACGCCAGTATAGCGTAAGGCTAAAGCAGGGTTAGTGGTAGATTTAATAGGCACATAGCCTTACCATCTATAAATCTGGCTATATATAAATAACCTACAACCTACCCATAAGGTACTAGCAACCTACCTATATAAGTAAGCTTTAGAATATTTCTAGTCTACTAAATTTAGGCAACAGTATTGAGCTCTATAGGCTCTACCCATTAAATGGACTAATTAGGATTTTCTATACTAGGCATATAAAATCACTACTAGCTCAGTTAAATATGGGGAAGTCTTGGCAAGGTAAATCTAACCAATTAGATAACTTTAACCGCTGGTTAAAGTTCCTTAATATCTTCGCGCCGCGCATATATACTACCTATCCCTCTATGCGCAAAATTAAGACACTCTTTCCCCTCCAAATTTTTTCCTTATTAAGGTTTTTTATAGGGTTTTATTAAGGCTTAAGTATATAAAGGATTAGGGACAATCCTTTTAAAGGGGGGGGCATTGTTAGGTGAAACCTAAGTAGATAGTTATATAGCTATAAGGTACAGGCGACCCTAGGGCGACTTAAGGGTAACTTGCCTATAAGGTACGTATAGGACACATACCTAGGGAAAACCCTTCCTACCTTATATATAGACTCCTCCTTTTCCCTTAAGGATTTGTCTGTATATATAATATACCCTATTATTCTATTATTGAGCTCCCTATCTTGTCAGATAATCTGTATTCTCTAAGGCGTGGGACACGTGCACGAGTCACGTGCACGGGACACGTGCATCGTAAATCTCTTCAGAGCCCTAGGGGCCCTAGGTCAAAACATCGAGATCAATCAACGATCAAGTCAAGATCATCAATCAATCAACCATTTCATCAATGAACTCATCTATTTGAACTTCGTGACAGTTATAAGCCCGGTCCGCCGACTCAAGAAGCTAGTCAGCTATTATTCAATTATTTAAAGAAATTCTACCTCATTGTTAGACTCTGACACCTCATCGTCAAGACGCAGACTCTGACAGAAATACTACCTTAATTATCACAGGACGAGATTCCACGAGATTCCACGAGATTCCATGAGATTCCACCTTAATCGTTAAAGGACGATTCTGATGATAAGGACGATCCTGATGACAAGGACGATCCTGACGACAAAATACCATCTCAATCCCTCCTTTGCCTATCAGTTAAATGACTCCACCGACGTCGAGCTTGTCGACGACAATCATCCTCAATAAGTCAGAAGACTGGGAGCAATGGCTATGGCAACTCCAAGCCCTTGTGGATCAGCGAATTTGGGCCCATGTTGACCCAGATGGTGCAGCACCTTAATGAGGTCTACTACAAGAACCAGCCTATCCAGAAGTTACAGATTTTAATAAGAATGCAACCTTGTATGCGCAGCTCTCGACGAATCAATAGAAAGCGTATAAGAACAGCAGACAATACTACAACCAGGACATGAAGTATTTCCTAAGACAGGAAGATTATCTTTAACAGATCCGCACCTAGATCACGTCTACAGTATTAATTTAGAAGAAGCTACTGCTTGACCCTTCCTTAACAGTTAAAGAATAGCTATCTCGGCTAAAGGAGAACACAGAACCTACCTTATTATTTGTTAGGAAGAAGGTATAATACCAGTACACGGAAGCCCTTAAGGGGTTCAAATAGTTGTTAAAATTAAACTAATGGCTAGATTAATGGGAACATACAATATCCCTAGGAGAGAAGTACAAGATCCCTTAAATATCCGATAGTATCTGGCTTTAAGATTTAGCAGAAGTTATTTAACCTTTTAGCAACGCCTACTGTATAAAGTATACTACCGAGTCAAATAACCCTTAGAAGTCAAGATCTTCTAAATACCATAGAGTAGTAAAGGAGCTACAAGAAGGACTTAGAACACCCTTAAAGAAAGCCAATGCTACTACAAGAGGTAGTACCTTTAATGTAGACTTTACAGAGTAAGCCACTAAGGATCACTTTGATACTACTAAAGGTTTATAAAGAGGAAAGGCCTTAGCACGTAATAGACGCTTAAAGAAAGCTGGGACACTGGTAGATAAGGAGACGTCCTACAAGAAGCCAATACCTAAGTGCTTAGTGTGCGGAATACGAGGACACTCCCTATGGGACTATTAGTGTTTATTTGAAGACAAGAGACCTATAGGAGTTATAATAGGAGATGCGCGCATTAATAGGGCACTAAAGAAGGTAGAAAAGAATAAGAATCTTACTAACTAAGTTACAAAGATCAGACTTAAAGAATAAGAAGACGAGGCCTAATAACGACAGGATAAGAGCCAGGAAGTTAAGATTAAGGGAGAAGCTAATACAATATTCCTAGAATTGTATCACACTGGTTAAACCTATCCACTAAAGCTATTAACTATTCTTAACTTAGGAACCACTCTTCACATCTTTAATAACCTCTCTTGTTTTTATAATTTCAGGAAAGCTCTAAGACACAAATATGTCACCGCCGGCAGCTCAGAAGTGCCTATACTAGGCTACGGTGATATTACTGTCCAAATCACAAAACCAGACAAGAGCAAGGGAACCCTACGTCTTAAGGACGTTGCCTTTTATATAGACTTCAATATGAATCTAGTGTCGTTCCGTCTGCTTTAAAAACAAGGGTTCTACTAGGATAATAAAGGAGACAACAATCTTCTAGTTTGGAAGGATGACACGATCCTATATCAAATGGAAGAACGTCACGGACAACAGACTATCAAATACGTCCAACTAGGAAGTCAATCAGCGTTTAATACAAGCCAACTGCTACGCCGCCAACGGAAGCGCAGAGCATCGTCAAGAAACGCTTATCTAGATTCAAAAGGTAATGCGCATCTATAGCATCTACGTCTAGGTCATCCAGGACCTATAAGCCTTCATCATTTAGGTCTTAACGCCCTAGGAGTTAAGCTTCAAGGCCCAAAGACAATGGAATATTAACATTGCAGTCTTGCTAAAATTAAGCGTCAGGTCTTAAGAAGGTTCTCGGAATAGAATATCAATAAACCTTGTCTTAACCTCCATATTGACTGGACTGACCTTAAGGAAGCGCATGCTGGATTCATACGAGTTATGTTTATCCATGACACCTTCTTAGGGAGAACCTTCCTGTATTTTATAACAACGTATGGTAAAGAGAAGGAGACACTATAAGTGCTTAAAGATTTCATCTAATGGATTTGTCTAAGGCATAACCTTAAGGTTAACACCATTAGATTAGACAATAAGCTAGGGAGAAGGAGAACCCTTAAATGGCTACGGACCCAAGGGATTACATTTAAGCCTTTAGCGCCTTATACCTAAGCTTAAAATGGTACCGCCAAACGCTTAGGGGGTGTGATTATTAAGAGAGCACGTATAATAAGAATTGCTGCCAATCTACCATATAATCTATGGAAAGAGATAGTTGACTATACAGTCTACCTTCGAGATTGAACGCCACGGGAAAGCAATGGTTGGAAATCGCCCTATAAGAGGTTCTATACCTTTCTAGCCAATAGGTTAAGAAAGCCGCAACTAGCACACCTAAAAGCCTACGGCTGTAAGGCGTACGCGATGACGTTAAACACCTAGCTAAAGAAGAAAAGGCTAAGCAAGCTAGATCCGCAAGCCCATATCGGCTACCTCGTTGGCTATAACTCTACCAATATCTACAGGATCTGGATCCCACATAAAGGTATTGTTATCTCTACTAGGGACGTCATCTTTAACGAGAAGACGTTCTTTAATGGTAAGCAAACAGACATTTTAAAGGACCTACACGCTAAGCTAGACACACTAATTAAGAAGATTTAACTCCCTAATACCCTAACTAAGAATAAGGTCCTTTTAGAAGACAATAAAGAAGTATTTAAACCGTCAATTTAAGAGGAAGATAATGACGTTGATAAGCCAGTTTAAACCTTTAATAAGTTAGCAGATCTTAAGCTTGTAAGAGCTCTCAAAGATGCATATTATACGCCACCTCCAACAAAAGAAGACGAAGAATCTCCATATGCCTTTCACATCGAGTATCCTACGAAGTTAGATGTATAAGGTACTGATTAGAACATCGTCAGCCAAGTAGGAGACGGGTTTTATACTTAGGGGGTGTTTAATAACTCTATTAAGGACTTATTTAAGGAAGCCTGCGATGACAGGTTTAAAGACTTTATTACTAAAAGAATTACGTTAGCCTATTACGGCGCCTTCTTAGTAGGAAGGAAGTTTAACCTTAATAGTTAACTTAATAACAGCAAGCTAAAATCAGGCAGAACACACGATATCAGATTATATAGGAAGAACTTACCTCCGCCACCTTAGTTAATCTGCGACCTTAATACGCATCCTCTTTAAGATCAGTTCCAAGAAGCTTAACAAGCTTACCTCTAATCCCATTATCAAATAAGGTCGTTTCAAGAAACAGATAAGAAGCACATAAAGGGACAGCAGGTTCTTAGCTTAATATAGGTGTTCGTCTACAAGACGGACAAGTATGGATTTCTCCAGAAATGTAAGGCATAATTAGTAGTCTACAGAAATTAACAGGCCCTAGGAGACCTACCTATAAGAGCTACTATATTAGCTAGTACAACCTTCCGAACACTTATAGCGATTACCGTAAAATTTAACCTAGAGATAACATAGATAGATATAGTTAATGCGTTTATCCATTATGATCTTAACAAGGTCATCTATATAAAGCTACCGCTAGGGTTCAACAAAGGAAAGATAGACAAAGTACTGCGCTTAAGAAAAGCCCTATATGGACTACGATAATCACCACTGTTATGGCAGAAGAATCTCACAAGCTCATTAAACGAATTGGGTTTTAAAGAGGTACCTCAGGAGCCGTGTATTATGCTAAAAGGTAGAATAGTCGTCTTCTTCTACGTTAACAATATTGTCTTCTGCTACCAAAAAACAGATAAGAAGAAAGCTTAAGAAGTAATTAAGGAGCTAAGCAAGGAATACTAGATAAGTACCCTTAGCAAGCTAAAATGGTTCCTAGGAATCCATGTGCTACGCAATTGTAGCCAGAGGCTCCTATAGCTATCCCAGGAAGCCTATATTAAGAAGATAGCTAATTAGTATAAGATAGATCTTATAGGGCGTCTTCTGGACACTCCCATGGCAGAATCTAAACTCCTCCCTACTAATCACCAATTGATCCGTCCAACGCGTCCGTCCCCTAATACAGACCTATTAGTCCGCCCTATATCCCTACCAGCCTCTACGATGCTATATCAGAGAAAATTGGGTTCAGTACTCTATACAGCCACTATAACGCGTCCAGATATTGTGTTTATAGTATTAAGGCTGGCAAGGTTCAATTAGGACCCAAGCTAAAAGTATTATTAAGCGGCAGACAGAGTTATCTAATACCTATATGGCATGAGAAGCAGAGCAATCTGCTATAAAGGAGATAAGGAAGGAATAAACGGTAGAGGGAAAGATAAAGGAATACGCAACAAAGGATAAGATAACGGAAGAGATAGTAGAGGTAAAGCGCAATTATTTATCTATACCAGCAATGCATTATTTACGGACAACTCCGTTGACAGAAAGAGCTCGCAAGGATATATTATAAAGCTATTTAGGGGGCCAATCGCCTAGAGAGCAAATAAGTAGGGTACAGTTACAACGTTAAGCATAGAAGCTGAGTTGTTAGCCCTATTACAAACAGTAAAGGAAGCTATCTTTACTAGCAGGCTATTTAACGCAATAACGTTACGCCTAAACGAGCCCTTAATTATCAAATGTAATAACACCTAGACACTCCAACTAATTATAGAAGACACAGTAAAGCTAATCACAAAGCTCTAATATGTTAACATCCATCAACACTAGCTACGTTAGGAATACGCAATAAGACGAGTATGATTTCAATAGACAGTAACAAAGGAGATGATTGCTAATGGACTTATAAAGGCCCTACCCAAGCAGAGGTTTTAAAGTTTTGTTAATATAATCGGGATGGTGGATATCAAGGAGCAGCTAGATAAGGAGAAGCAACTAGAGGACCTAAGGGACGGTATTAGAGCAAAACAAAAGGATTCAGATAAGATTACGGTTTAATTAACTCATTAACGGACATAAGAAGGTGGCTAGCTTTGACCTCAAAGAGCTCAAAGCTAAGGGGGTGTGTCAGATAATCTGTATTCTCTAAGGCGTGGGACACGTGCACGAGTCACGTGTACGGGGCACGTGCATTGTAAATCTCTTCAGAGCCCTAGGGGCCCTAGGTCAAAACATTGAGATCAATCAACAATTAAGTTAAGATCATCAATCAATCAACCATTTCATCAATGAACTCATCTATTTGAACTTCGTGACATATCTATATCCTTACCTTATATCTATATACTTATTCCCCCTTAAGTTTAATTTAAGACCTAAGGGTACTTATAGGCCTAAGGGTAGTATATAGGAGGAATAAGTATGGCTACCACTAGGACCACTACCTAATTTAGAAATAAACGCTTATCTTTATATCTAGGACACTAGCAAAGTCTGACTTTATATAGGCCCTATATATATATTACCAAAACTACCACTTGGTTATATTACTAGCTTATATACGTATATACTATATATATATAAACCCCTAATGTCTTCTACTAACTATAGATCAATATATATTTATACTAGGTGTATACTAATATAAAAGAAATAGTATATTGGCCTATCTACTCCTTCTACTAGCTTAAAGCGCAAGGTTAGTATTTTACATATATATATTTAGTATATACTAACTATATATATAGCGCGGCCTAACCCCCCCTTATAACCATAAGTAGTCTCCCTTACTATCTACCTGCCGCTAAAAGGGTAAGTTTGCCTTATATATACCCTATATATATACTACTAATATTTAGTAGTAGGGGGTAAAAAACCAGCTAGCCGTTATAGTGGTAGCAAAAGCTCTAGTAAGTTTAGTTCCTTCTATTATATATATTATGCTTATACTCTATATAAACCACAGGTAGAACCTACTAATTATCCTACCTCTTCTACATAATACAAGCAGCTAGTATTAAACTTTAAGTCCTAGCATATACTAGGCCTATATACTGCATATACAGTATATAGTATATATAGTTAGAGTTTTAGTAGGGTTTATTTAGCGGATAGGCTAGGTATATACCTAATATAAAGCGCGGGGCATTAGGCCTATATTAATTAATTCTTTACTTATAGTAATAGAACTCTCTATAACACTTACTATATATATACCGTGCATATACACCTATATACTAACACTATGCTCCTATACCCACTTCTTAAGCTCTGCTAGTTCCTTTACTTTATTATATATATCTTTAGCCTATTTTAATTTATTAATTCATCACTCTATATTTTCTATATATAGTATATATACCTTCTTTTCTAGCTCCTCTATAGATAGGTAAAACCTATACCTCTTACCCGTAGTCTAGGGTGTTTAACTTTAAAATAGTAGTAGTAGTATCTCCACTATATATATAGTAGATATACACAATGTATCTAATACTAATATAATATTATTATCTGCTATACTTATCTGCGATATAATCTATCTACTAAATATAGTAGGCTTAGGGGTGTTAAATAGGTTATAAGGATTCTAGGAAAGATTTAGCCTAGAATTTCTAGCTTACTGCTTAGCTACTTTCTACTGTTTCTATACTGCTTAAGCTTAGCATATGCTTTATATTTATAGCGTATATATATACATTATTTTTATAGCTACACTACTATCCGCTTTAAGTTACTATAATTTTTCTATATATTATCTATTCCCATCTCTTTATATAGCTCTTATAGATTAAACATTTCTTATATATAGAGTTTAAGCCTATACCAAAATATTAGAATATACGGTGTATATATAGAGCGTATATATTTACTGTAGCACTATAGTAAGTATATATAATTTTTAACTAGTAAAGTTATTATCTTAAAAAGTAACTACTTTTACTAATCCTAGTATACTTCTATGTATATACCTACTACTTATAAGGGACCTTTAACTTTTTCTTTATAAGCCTAGCTAGTATCCATATTTTCTTTTTATTATTTATCTAAGATATAAGCTCCGGATATAGCGTGTATATACTTTATATATACGCTATTAGTTTCTGCTCTATCTCTACCTCCTATATCTACTCTATAATATATCTTACTTTATAAGTTAGAAAGCGCTTTATAAAGTTTTATTTAATATATACTAGGTAGAATATAAGTATATACTAAAGGTGTTTATCCTATTTATAGGATAGGTTAATTATATATAGGTAATCTTTAAAGCCTATATATTATTAGCATATACTAGGCATATACTAGGCGTATACTTACCACCAGCTTGTTTCTTATATATATTAACTATAGCAGTACGAAGTCCAGTTCTGTAAATATATGCAAATTATATAAATAATTAAGCAGTATTACCTTAAACCTTAAATACTAGCTAAAATATCTTTATATATATAGTATGTATTTCTAGGTTAAAAAAGGCATATACCTATACCTTAATTCCTATTATAGGTATTAACTTATATATAGTATATATATAGCATAGGACATGCATATATTTAGAATTCTTATTCTATCCTATAATTAAGAATATATTTATTTTGCCTTAAACTATCTTAAATAATAGGTCCATTTTAATATATATTACGCGTTAAAATGCCTTAGCTTATGTATATATATAGCATATAATAAGGAAATGCTTATTATTAAAGTTATAAATTGCCTAAATCTATTACTTAGTATTCTCTTTATATTAATTAATAGAGAACTTATATAGTACACCTATTACGCTTAGGCTCTATATATACTTAGCATATATCTAACCTATAGGCCGTTAAAATCGGACTCTGCACCTATATATAGTAACAGCTATAAACCTAGGTCTTTAAAAATCGGATCTAGAGCCAATATAGAGACGTTATATAGCGTGCAGACAGGACCTGGTGGTGGTTATAGGCGTTAAGGGCGGTGGTAAAAAGTTTTCAGATAGTGAGATCTTGAAAACCACCACTATTGGCCCTCTATAATATGATAACTACTACACTGTTCTATCCAGGGCACCTATACAATCTAATATAGATAAATAGTACTTAATAACATCCCCTAACCCCTAATTAAAAGCATTAATAACCTTATATTAATAAATAAGTAAACGCGCAAACAAACAAATAAATAAGTAAATATACGGCCCCTTCTAACCCCTAGGGCGATCGCCCACGGAGCATACGGTCACTCGCCGTTTTACTACCGTAATACTATAGCCTGGATTACAACCTATGGTTTTCCTTATCTTCTTTTAACAGAGTGGTAACCCTTTAAAAGGGCCTAGCTAGGGCCTAGGTATAAAAGATACCCAATATAATATATCCCACTGCTTGGTATTATAGTAGTTAGAACGGATAAATCCCCCTTACGCCTTTAATGGCTCTAGGGGGGGGGAGGTAAGGCGTATATAGTAATAGTTAATAAGAGATAGCACATAGGGGATGGTTAAGATATAGGAGAGGCAAATATACGGCAATTAATTAGCAAGGCCTAGCTAGGGCGTAGTAAACCCTAGCTTTAGATAAGCTAGAGAAGGAAGTAGTAGTTCCTAAGAAGTTTAAAACATCTAAGGAGGAGGACGTGCTGTAGGCCTATAGGGCTATAGCTATATGCAAATATGGCAAATTAGGGTTTTTTATCCTACTAAGGCTGCTTATAGGGTTTTTCCTCCCCTAACTATAGGGTTTTTTTTCCTGTAAATATATAAGTTTCCCCCCCTATACGGAGTAGTCTGCGTAGGCCAGTAGGATCCGTATTAGACGTTAATTAAAGAGTTACTACTATATCTAACCTATACTTACCTATATATACCGTCCTATTTAGGAATTATAGCATCCTTTCCTTTTAAATTAGAGTAGTAATTTAATCCTTAATATTAAGACTACTATACATTATATATAGTGTCTGCATCCTATACTTCCTATATAAAATATAGTACTGCGGCAATAGGATAAATCGACCTATATAATAGTAATTAGTTTTATTTATATATACTATATATATAGGGCATACGTATAGTAAGGCTTAGGACTTCCACCTGCCTTATTACTTTAACTATATTATTAGTAAGATTAATTAGTAGCTTTATTAAGTATAGTAAATAATATATATAAGAATTCCATATAATAAGGCAAATATAAAGATACTATGCTATATTAATAGGAATATAGTAATCTAACTATATACTATATATTCAGCCTACTACCTTACCTTGGCCTTATGGGTAGTTAAACCCTATATAGGCTTAGCAGATATATGGCGTATACACAATATATATATTACCTACCATAATATTTTTACTTTAATATTATATATCTAATAACGTATTTCACGGGTGAGCTGGTCAAACGGGTGAGCTAATCACTTCAAAAACATACCAAAAAATGGAAAAATCACACTTTAATATCTTAACAACCACTTAATAATAAATTTTAATAATTTAAAT
>Ga0307507_10002559_pt1 | contig 37738 bp, 9 predicted proteins | sample 7_EM_MG_FD_207223 | JGI IMG/M metagenome (GOLD analysis project Ga0307507, IMG submission 207223) | Populus trichocarpa ectomycorrhiza microbial communities from riparian zone in the Pacific Northwest, United States - 7_EM | ecosystem: Host-associated > Plants > Roots > Unclassified | place...
TTAAAGTCCTGTTGGTTCCCATAAGCCTTAGGGTAGAAAGGGGACGCTAGGCGGACAATACAGCAACTATATAGGAGATAGTAAAATAAACGGAACGCCTTATACTAGGACTTGTAATTACCCAGATTTAATAGCTTTAACAGGAAAATATAAACTAAGCATATAATAAAAACAATAAGAGGATATAAAGGGCGCCAGAGACTTGCTAGGGAAATAATAGATGAATATAGGGCTCCCTTATTATCAGCATATATATACTAGGAATGCAAAAACTCCTTATCTAAAAAGGAATAATTATAAATGGCCTTATATACAACATAAGGCTCTATAACCACAGACTATGCCTAGAACAATATTATTGCTGTATATAATAGGGACACACCTAATCCATATACGCAGCACAGGTGTGCTGCAGCCACTGTACAGGCCCCTATAATAATAATATTATTTATTGCTTAACGTCCGATTTGGATCCCTGTTGGGCCCACGCGGACTACTCCTTATATATATATAGGGAGAAAACTCTATTTAAGAAAACCCTGTGATCCGTCTCCCTGCCTTTTAGGGCTCGCTTATAAGTCGCCTATAAGTTACCAGTAGTGCTCTACTACCTTACTTTTTGACCTTCTTAGGAACTACTGCTGCCATAATAAACCTATGGACGCGCTAGTATTACACACTGTACTCTACTCCTGTAGAGTTATTAGGGGGCGCCTATTACTCACCCCTTTACCTTCTATTGCTATTTCCTTTGTAACCCAGAACTGGTCTAGCATATTTTAGCTAATAAGCCACCAGGTAGCCGCCTTAAGGCCTTTCTATATTAAGAGCAGTATATTATAGTTTTCTATGCCAGCTGCTAAAAGTATTACTTCTTAGCCAGTATATAAGGGGCATAATAGTATTATATGTTTTAGTATCTGTCTTAGCCAGCCACATTTATACCTTAGGCTACCTACTAGGATACCCACCCAGTAAAGCTAATCTTTTAGTCCTATTATTCCTGTCCTTAAAAGTGTTGCTATTATATTTTCCGCCTTTATTAGGCCCTCTTAGAGCCCTTAGGTATTTACCCCCTATAATATTACCTATACTATAGCTTGGGTTCCCCTTACCTAAGTCTGCCTCTATACCTTTAACTCCCATTTATCTCTCTAGCGTCGGTCTAACCAGTATTATATTGCGGTAAATGGTTTTTTAGTACTCTTTTATACTCTACTTTAGCTCCTTTTTCTCCCTTACTGTTGTCTTTACTGGCCTCTTACGCGTCTCCCTTCCTTCTCTATATAGGCCTAGGCCCTAGTGCCGCACTATTCTTCTTCTACTTTCTCTACCTGTTTTCCTAATATATCTTCCCTACTTTAGGGTTATTGGTTCCTTCTCCTATAGGGCACCCTAGGGTCCCTCTATAGTTTATTTAGGCGTGTCTTAATATACTTTATAACATTAGAGTTACGTTCCTTTTATACCCTTTATATTGCATCAGCTTTAATATATAGTTATAGGGGGGGAATATTAGCTTTCTTTTTAAGCAGTGCTATGGCCGTTCGCTTATACCCGCCTGTTATACTCCTAAGGCAGGCTATTTAGACCTTTTGAAGTGGTTTAAGGAGTAATTTAGGGGGGCCTTTTTTAGTTTCTCTAGTGGCCTAAATGCTAGATCTATACGTTATGGTTAGCCAGATAACTGCTATATATAGTAGGCGTGACCTCTAAAAGCATGGACCCTATATAGAATTAACAATCCTAAATATAGTAATATACTATGCTTAGCCCTTATAGGCCGCTTATACCGCATATACACTCTACTAGAGCTTACTATCTACCTATACTCCTAATACCCTTAGGCCTTAAACTGGTTAACCCCCAAAGCCTTAAATATAGATTATATGCTAAAGATCTATAGATTAGTTACGTTTTCTTATAAAATAGATTAGCTGGTATTTCTTTAGTAAAAATTGGACTCTATATCATCTTGCCTATTTTATATAGGTATTATAGGCTTTCTCTAGTGTCCTATAGTTCTCTGCGGCTGTTGGCCTATATATAATTAGGTTTATATTATTAACAAAGCCTATCCCCTAGGTTGCCCCTTCCTTAAAGGTATTAAGTAGGTTACTTATAAAGAAGAGGAAGAGTATAGGCAATAGAGGTAATTCTTATAGTATTTCTATTATAATTATAATAAGGGGGCTTTAGTATCCGCTAAAGACTAGTAATATTTCTTTCTGGCCTATAAATCCTTAAATAAATTAAATAATCTATTTTAGGAAGCCCTTTACCCTAAGAATATATAGGAGACGCTTATAGGGTATATTATTATAGGCGCCACTAATATTTAGGCTAAGCATTAATACTATAAAGTTCTTTTACATAGCCTATGCAGTTTTAATAGTAGTAGTAAGTAGTGTAAGTGCTAATAGCATTAAGCGATTCTTTCTTACCCCTATTTAGCTTTATAGTAATAGGGCGTGTTCCTCTACTATATTTACTATATAGTCCGCTATAACCTTTTCTAAGATCTTGCTTAGGGTGTTTTCTAAGGCAATAGGGTAGTAGCTTCCTAGGATTAAGTAGTCTGCTTTACCTTCTTTTTATAAGATAACTGTTGTTATAGATTTTTTAAGTTGCGGGTAGTAGCCTATTACAAAGTATACTCTGGCTATATCTATAAGCTAAAGTACTATAAGTAGTCTATAGGTCTTTAGGGCTTTATTTAGAATCCTATCTAGTCCTAGTACTATATTATTTAAGAGGCGGCTAATAGTTCTAGCTATTTCTTTAGTTGTTATATCGCTGTTAACCCTTAGGCAAGTTACCAGTATTTTACTAGTAATATTGCTAAAGTCTACTAGAGCTAGTTAAGGGAAAAATCTTTCTATAAGGATCTTTACCTTCTTATTATTATTGTTTATAGCCTATAGTTCGCCTACTCTTTATAGGGGTAGTAGATATAGATCTTCTACTAAACGTCCTACCTTTTTCTTTACCTATTTTACTATGGTCTAAAGGCCCTTATTATAGGGGAGACTTAGGTTAGTAGTATATTTATTTATAAACCATCTCTAGTTATTCCTTACTTCTTTTCTTAGGGTATTCTTTAGCTGGTTTCTTATGTCTTTATATTGTCTCTCGTCCTTAGAATTGTAGCTGCTTATATATTTCCTCCTTGCTTATTATTGGCTAGCTATAAGGGCCGCGTACTATATAGACTATGCGTGTCGCGTATAGGGGCCTAGTTTTAAAACTAGGTAGTACTCTTTTAGCCCACTTTTAATTACTGCCTAGATCCTTTCTAGTCTTTAATTAATTTTCTTAGAGGTAGCCAATAAGCCTTACTTATTTAGTATTAGGTAGATTTCTTCTAGGTCTTAGAGTTATTATTTAATTATATTAAGGAAGCTATCTATATTAAGCTTCCTTATTATATATCTTTTACTATTTAGTTGCGCCTTAATGTCTAGATCTAGTTATATCTAAATAGGGATATAGTCTAAGGTAAGTATCTATTCTTCTTTAGGGGAGCACCTTTTAAGTCTCTAGTATAGGTTTTCGTCTATAATTATAAGGTTAATTATACTTTTAGCAGTACCCCGTTGCTATATAATTGCACCTAGGGGGGTAGCTAGCTTAAGGCCCCTATTATCTATAGCATTTAGTAGGCACTCTACCTATTAATTAGCAGCAATATAGATGCCCTCCTACTATAGGTAGTAGAGGTTTATATCTTCTAGTAAAATAAACTTTACGTGTTTAGTTTCTAGCAAGCTTATTATAGATATAATATTCTCTATTTATGCTACCCCTTTAACCCTAGAGTTATAGATATTAATAATTTATACTAGTCCCCTATATATCTAGATAGTTATAACTATAATATCTAGGTTAACTGCCTGCTATAACTATAAGGTAAGGCTGATATTTTTACTAATTATAAAGTATACGCGTATAGCTACTTTTAGTTTATATAGGAGCTGAAATCCTTAGGGGCAGTATATTAATTGTGTGTAGGTATTATAATATAGCTCTTATATAGTAAGAATATAGTGTTTCTCTAGGTCTAGACTATCTAATAGGGGCCTTACTAGATAGTGGTTTATATTACCACAGTTATACTATATAATAGTTAAGTAGTGGACCCCTAGTAGGGGTCCTTCGCCTTTTCTTTACTCCTTACTTTTTCTATTTCTATTTTCTCTAAAATGTTTAGAACTTCTATCTCCTATATTTACTCCCTAGCTACTACTTATTTTATATAGAGCTTTTTATTCCTATATTTTATATTCCTACTAGCCTTTCTAAATCTAAGTTTATTATTGCCTCCAGTTCTTCCCCCATTCTTGCCAGTTAGCTATATACCCCTTATAAGCCAGCTATATATATTATATTTACCGCGTTAAATCTAATTCTTAATTATCCCGGCCTTGAACTTGCCATAGCTATTTATAGGGGTTTTCCTACTGGGCGTCCTCTTCTTTGTGTTTTATATGTCCCTTATATCCCTATTTGGTCTGGTAATATTACACAGCATTGCTTTTGGCCCGTTAAGGCTTAGAATAGCTAGCTTAGCCCCCTAGTGTTAAAGGTAGGAAATATTAGGAAGACACCTATATCCCCCTAGCTTATTGCCTATTATTTCTATTTATATAACCTAGTATATAGTTGTTCCTATAGCTGTTAAGCCCTTTTCTTCCGTCTTTTATATTTAATACAGTCTTCTCTCTTCTACGCCTTATGTGTGCTTCAATAACAGTTCACGCATTTTATTTGGTCTTGATTTATATATTATCTTATATTATAGGGGCCTACACAGTAGCCGCAGCACACCCCTATAATATAAGATAATATATAAATTAAGACTAAATAAAATGCGTAAACTGTTACCAAAGCACACATAAGGCGTAGGAGAGAGAAGACTATATTAAATATAAAAGATGGAAGGAAAGGGCTTAACAGCTACAGGAATAACTGCACGCTAGGTTATATAAATAGAAATAATAGGCGATAAGCTAGGGGGATATAGGTATCTTCCTAGCATTTCCTACCTTTAATACTAGGGGGCTAAGCCAGCTATCCCAAGCCTTAATAGGCTAAAAGCAATGCCGCGTAATATTACCAGACTAAATAGGGATATAAGAAATATATAAAACATAAGGGAGAGAACGCCCAGTAGGAAGACCCCTATAGATAGCTATAGTAAGTTTAAGGCCAGGATAATTAAGAATTAAATTTAACACAGTAAATATAATATATATAGCTAGCTTATAAGGGGTATATAGCTAATTGGTAAGAATAGGGGAAGAACTGGAGGTAATAATAAACTTAGATTTAAAAAGGCTAGTAGGAATATAAAATATAAAAATAAAAAGCTCTACATAAAATAAATAGTGGCTAGGGAGTAAATATAGAAGATAGAAGTTCTAAACATTTTAGAGAAAGTAGAAACGGAAGAAGTAAAAAGTAAAGAAAAGGTAAAGGACCCCTACTAGGGGTCTACTACTTAACTATTATATAGTATAACTGTGGCAATACAAACCACCATCTAGTAAGGCCCCTACTAGATAGTCTAGACCTAGAGAAACACTATATTCTTACTATATAAGAGCCGTATTATAATACCTATATATAATTAACATACTGCCCTTAAGGATTTTAGCTCCTATATAAACCAAAAGCAGCTATATATATATGCTTTATAATTAGTAAAAATATTAGCCTTACCTTATAGTTATAGTAGGCAGTTAACCTAGATATTACAGTTATAACTATCTAAATATATAGGGGACTAGTATTGTCTGTATAAGTAGAGGTTGTAAATTGCATTACGCGTAGAGCGTATGCGGTAGGGGCTGTATGGCGTAGCGTAGGTCACCTAACCACCTACGGCCCAATAGATAGCCCGACCTTTACTACCCCTTTCTTTCTCTTTTGGTAGACAAGAGGAGAATATGAATGAATTAAGAACCAGTTACCTTATATTGCAATTGCAGTACCCCCCCCCCGGTGATACCGACAAGTATAAATTATTAATATCTATAACCCTAGGGTTAAAGGGGTAGCATAAATAGAGAATATTATATTTATAATAAGCTTGCTAGAAACTAAATATATAGAGTCTATTTTACTAGAAGATATAAACCTCTACCACTTATAGTAGGGAAGCATCTATATTACTACCGATTAATAAGTAGAGTACCTACTAAGAGCTATAGATAATGGGGGCCTTAAGCTAGCTACCCCCCTAGGTATAATTATATAGTAATAGGGTACTGCTAAAAGTATAATTAACCTTACAATTATAAACGAAAACCTATACTAGAGACTTAAAAGGTGCTCCCCTAAAGAAGAATAGGCATTTACCTTAGACTATATCCCTATCTAAATATAACTAGATCTAAATATTAAGGCGCAACTAAATAGTAAAAGATACGCAATAAGGAAGCTTAATATAGATAGCTTTCTTAATATAATTAAATAATAACTCTAAGACCTAGAAGAAATCCACCTAATACCAAATAAGTAAGGCTTATTAGCTACCCCTAAGGAAATTAATTAAAGACTAAAAAGGATCTAGGCAGTAATTAAAAGTAGGCTAAAAGAGTACTACCTAGTTTTAAAACCAGGCCCCTATACGCGATATATATGGTCCGCACAGTGCGCGGCCCTTATAGCCGGCCAATAATAAGCAAGGAGGAAATATATAAGTAGCTATAATTCTAAGGATAAGAGATAATATAAAGACATAAGAAACTAGCTAAAGAATACCCTAAGAAAAAAAGTAAGGAATAACTAGAGATAGTTTATAAATAAATATACTACTAACTTAAGTCTCCCCTATAACAAAGGCCTTTAGACCATAGCAAAATAGGTAAAGAAAAAGGTGGGATATTTAGTAAAAGATCTACACCTACTACCTCTATAAAGAGCAGGCGAACCACAGGCTATAAGTAATAATAATAAAAAGGTAAAGATCCTTATAAAAAGATTTTTCCCTTAACTAGCTCTAGTAGACCTTAGTAATATTACTAGTAAAACACTAGTAACTTACCTAAGAGTTAACAGCAATATAATAACTAAAGAAATAGCTAGAACTATTAGCCACCTTTTAAATAATATAGTACTAGGACTAGATAGGATCCTAAACAAAGCCCTAAAGACCTATAGACCACTTATAGCACCTTAGCTTATAGATATAGCCAGAGCATACTTTATAATAGGCTACTACCTATAACTTAAAAGATCCATAACAACGGTTATCTTATAAAAAGAAGGTAAAGTAGACTATTTAATCCTAGGAAGCTACCGCCCTATTACCTTAGAAAACACCCTAAGCAAGATCTTAAAAAAGGTTATAGCGGACTATATAGCAGATATAGTAGAGGAACACGCCCTACTACTATAAAGCTAAATGGGGGTAAGAAAGAATCGCTTAACGCTATTAACATTTACACTACTCGCTACTACCATTAAAACTGCATAGGCTATATAAAAGGACTTTATAGTATTAATACTTAGCCTAGATATTAGCGGCGCCTATAATAATATACCCTATAAGTGTCTTATATATATTCTTAGGGCAAAGGGCTTCCTAGAATAGATTATTCAATTTATTTAAGGATTTATAGGCTAGAAAGAAATATTATTAGTTTTTAGCGGATACTAGAGCCCCCCTATTATAGTTATAATAGGAATACTATAAGAATTACCTTTATTACCTATACTCTTCCTCTTCTTTGTAAGTAACCTGCTTAATACCTTTAAGGAAGGGGCAACCTAGGGGATAGGCTTTATTAATAACACAAACCTAATTATATATAGGCCAATAGCCGCAGAGAACTGTAGGATACTAGAGAAAGCCTATAATACCTATATAGAATAGGCAAGACAATATAAAGTCTAATTCTTACTAGAGAAATACTAGCTAATCTATTTTATAAGAAAACGTAACCAATCTATAGATCTTTAGCATATAATCTATATCTAAGGCTTTAGGGGTTAACCAGTTTAAGGCCTAAGGGTATTAGGAGTATAGGTAGACAGCAAGCTCTAATAGAGCGCACTACAGCGTAAGCGGCCTATAAGGGCTAAGTATAGTATATCGCTATATCTAGGATTGTTAATTCTATATAGGGTCTATACTTCTAGAGGTCACGCCTACTATATATAGTAGTTATCCGGCTAACCATAATATATAGATCTAGTATTTGGGCCACTAGAGAAACTAAAAAAGGCCCCCCTAAATTACTCCTTAAACCACTCTAAAAGGTCCAAATAGCCTACCTTAGGAGTATAACAGGCGGGTATAAGCGAACGGCTACAGCACTACTTAAGAAGGAAGCCAATATTCCCCCCTTATAACTATATATTAAAGCCGATGCAATATAAAGGGTGTAAAAGGAACATAACTCTAATATTATAAAGTATATTAAGACACGCCTAAATAAACTATAGAGGGACCCTAGGGTGCCCTATAGGAGAAGAAACCAACAACCCTAAAGTAGGGAAGATATATTAGGAAAACAGGTAGAGAAAGTAGAAGAAAAATAGTACGGCGCTAGGGCCCAGGCCTATATAGAGAAGAAAGGGAGATATATAAGAGGTCAGCAAAGACAATAGTAAGGGAGAGAAAGGAGCTAAAGTAGAGTATAAAAGAGTACTAGAAAACCATTTACCGTAATATAATACTAGTTGGACCGACGCTAGAGAGATAAATAGGAGTTAAAGATACAGAGGTAGACTTAGGTAAGGGGAACCTAAGCTATAGCATAGGTAATGCTATAGGGGGTAAATACCTAAGGGCTCTAAAAGGGCCTAATAAAGGCAGAAAATACAATAGCAATACTTTTAAAAATAGGAATAATAGGACTAAAAGATTGGCTTTACTAGGTGGGTGTCCTAGTGGGTAGCCTAAGGTGCAAATGTAGCTAGCTAAGACAGACACTAAAACATATAATACTGTTATGCCCCTTATACACCAGCCAAGAAGCAATACTCTTAGCAGCTGGCATAGAAAACTATAATACACTACTCTTAACATAGAAAGGCCTTAAGGCGGCTACCTGGTGGCTTATTAGCTAAAATATACTAGACCAGTTCCAGGTTGCAAAGGAAATAGTAATAGAAGGCAAAGGGGTAAGTAACAGGCGCCCCCTAATAACTCTATAGGAATAACTCTACAGGAGTAGAGTATAGTGTATAATACTAGCGCGTCCGTAGGTTTATTATAGCAGCAGTAGTTCCTAAAGAGGTTAAAAAGTAAGGTAGTAAAGCACCACTAGTAACTTATAGGCGACTTATAAGCAAGCCCCAAAAGGCGGGGAGATGGATTACGGGGTTTCCTCAAATAGAGTTTTCTCCCCATATATATATAAGGAGTAGTCCGCGTGGGCCTAACAGGGATCCGAATCGGACGTTAAGCAATAAATAATAATAATAATTTAGCTGGCCCTAAAGGACTAGTTTCTATACTTCTAGTCTTTAGAGCCTACCCCTAAATGGTTAAATCCAATGCACTATCCCTTACCGTTATATAACGCGCTACCGCAATTAAAAAGGCTATAGTAGAGATATAGAAGCTATAAGCTAAATGACAGATTGCTAATATATTAAATATGCAAAACGGACCTAATACTAATGTGATTTATAATCTCCTACTAAACTTACCTATTTTGGTCTGGAGAGAAGGAAACACTAGCCAAAGCGGCTATTAGGACGGGCCATTTACCTTACTTACTGTTAAGGGTGAAATATATACTGTTAAGCTGTTTAGCGGACCTACAGCCTTCTAATCTATAGTTGTAAAACCCTACCTTTAAGCAACTAAATTGCAGGAGCAAATTGTTGGACTAGAATCGCCACCTAAACCTTTACTTAGGTTAGCCCTTTTTAAGACTGTCTTAGAGAGATCTACTAAAGCTTAATAACAACCCCCGAAATAAGGCAGAGGACGCCCTTGCAAATACCCTCTACTTATAGCTATAACTGATATCACCATCTACCTATAGGATGACAGTTAATTTAGTACCCAATTTAGCGCCTTCTAACAGAAGGAGCTTACTGGTCTATTTAAGAAGGGAGTTTTCGAGATTATAAGACTTATAGATATACCATAAGGCGTATAACTCTTTAACTCGCGATTTATTAATAAGATTAAGAATAAGGGAACTAATAAAGCCTTTAAGAAATCCCAACTAGTCGTATAAGCTTATAATAACTTAGAAAAGGAACTGGTTCTTACCTAATTACTAACCATTTAATAAGTTAGCTAATAACTAATTCTCTATATCGCCGCCATAAAGCTTCTATAGGCACGACTTTACCTCTAAGATATTTTATAGGCCTATATATAATTAACTACTACACTAAATTAAGAGTTCTATGTATGACCTCCGTACAAGCTAATTAAGCAACTTGGGATTAACGAGGCCTTTATTTTAAAGGTTATAAAACTACTCTATAGAGTACCGGAAGCTGGTAACCACTGGTTTAAGATATATCACTTATATTATATTTAACAGTTGCATATAGACCAATCTATGTACAACCCCTACCTCCTACAGAGTAACGAACCCTTTAGTATTATAGGCCTATAAACTAACAATACTCTATTCCTGGTAGATAAGACCTTTATAAATATAGAGCAAAACGAGCTGCATAAGGCTAAGTTTATGGCTAAGGAACGGGAATAACTTACTATTAATACGCCTATTAAGTTTAATAGTGAAGTCATTTAGCTACTAACTAACGGGAGCATTACGCTTACTTAGGAATGATAATGTATAAACCTTAGTACGATTAGCACCAAGCTTACCATAAGTATAGGATTAAGAGGAGCTATAAGAACCTTAACTCCAAAGGACTAGTACATCGCTTAATGTGCTATAGGTGTATATATCGCTTTAGTATACTAGCCAGAAGCCTTATTTGATTTATTCTTTACCACCTAGGTAATTAACCCCAATGAGGAAGATGTAAAATAGTTAAATAAGTGTCTAAACTGGCAAATTGAGAACGCTAATAGAGGTCTTAAGTTTGTTAAGTTAGATATTAAAACCCTACAGCTACAGGTATTTATGGACACGTTATTTACTAATAATAAGGACCTCTTTTTGCAGATTGGCTACGTCCTCATACTAGCTAATGCTACAAAGAAGGCCAATATCGTCTATTGGAGCTTAGTTAAGTGTAAAAGAGTTACTTAGAGCGTACTAGCTTCTAAACTCTACGGCACGGCCTATAGCTTTAACATTGGCGTTGCGATTAAGTCTATAGTAGACAAGATCCTATAAATTAACCTTCTACTTATGCTTTACACTAACTCTAAGTCCTTATATAACTGTCTAGTATAACTTGGAACCACCCAAGAAAAACGCCTAATAATTAATATAATATGCCTCCGGCAAGCCTATAAATGGAGACAGATTACGGAGGTAAAATAGATTAACAGAAAGGCTAACCCTACTAACGCCATAATGAAGGGAAAACCCTGCGCGGCTCTTTAATGGCTTATTAATACAAACCAAATCGACCTACAAGTTATAGGATAGGTTGAATGAACGAACTTAGATTTAGCTTAGCGTTAGGTAACTAATTATAACGGTATGGACCCTAAATTTAACTAACTAATTAGGATTTTCTATGCCTAGTATGGAAAATCGCTATTAGCTTGCTTACCACTAGCGCCTTAGCGGCCCTCGTGATATGTTAACCTGCTACCCCTAACAATTCTTCTTCTTCTCCTTATTGCGTATTAATTAGATCTCTAGCTATTGCGTATACACTATAAATAGTCTAGAAGTAGACTTAACTTCGGAGTATAGATTAGCCTTCTTTTTAGAGTTGCTCTAGTGTCGGAATATTAGTCATGTAATATAGTTACGAGACTATAAAGCAAGACTAGCTAACCTAACCTTAGAGCAACCCCTTACTTCTAAACAATCAATAACTACCAACTTCAACACCGCATATGTATCGCAATACAGTGATATTCGTGCACGTTGATAAAGCAAGTATACCGACAATATCTATTACTAAAAGAATAGCTCTTATAGAGAAGCGTAAATATATAGCTTTATTATAGCCCTAACGTAGATATATTGCTAATATAATCTACAATAGTTTAACAAGGTTTAAAAGAGCTAGAAAAATTAAGAAAATAGGCCCATACTAGTAAAGGAAAAGCTAATACTATATCTATAAGTATTAAAGAGGATAAAGATTTTAATTTTAATAATATTATATTAGATATATCTTCTTCTAGAACTAGTATACGCCTATAGTCGCAAACACAAAGTTTGTAAGGCATATAATTAAAATCTCGCTTATAATCTATTACCTCTATTCGCTCCGGTATATTATATTCTAGATCTTACTAAGTTCTATAAAGCTAATATCTTTTAGTTTCCTCTATTGTAACATTAAATAATAGTTAGGTTTTACTATCTCCTAGGCCTATTTTACTGTTAAGTAAGATTATCTAGATATATCCTTAATATATCTAGCTTATAAGCTAATTATATCTAAGATATAAGAGTAGCTTATAGTCTTTACTTTATACAATAGTTACTTAACAAGCTTAATTCTTATAATAGTTAACGCTACAGCAATCCTAATTAAATATTTGTAAATAAGAGGCTAGGGTTTTACATATAGAAGCTAAAGTAAAGGCAATTAAACTATAAAATTGGAAGATGGTATTGGTCATACAGGGTGACTCACTAATAACGGCTACTCGAGTAGGTTACAGTGATGTTAGTTAAAAGCTTGATATCTTTAGAATAAGGAAGGGCGAGGAGCTTAAGACTCCTCGCCACGCTAGTGCCGCGGCGTTACGTAACAACCGCTTGCCTCATTCCCAACACTAGCAACTCTTCTTTTGTGGTTGCCATCTATATATAAATACTGCTTGGCTAGCGTAACAAATATTAATCCTCCTTACTTACTATTGCCATTATAATATAAGTCTTACTGTCCTAAAATTTATATCTTAGTATGTGGTGCTTTTCTTGCTTAGAGTCGTAGGCGTATATTATATTAGGGCCGCCAAGGCGCTAGTTATAAGCGAGCTAATAGCGATTTTCTATCCTAGGGATAGAAAATCCTGATTAGCTGGTTAGAATTAGGGTCTGTAGATTATTATACTTCTACTCCCTTTTAACCCAACCTTTAACCTATATATGTAGAGTATTTGTGTTAACAAACGTTTCTAGAGCCTTATTTGGGTTTGCCTTTGTTATTGCATCTACTGGGTTGTCTTGGCCATTAATCTATTAGATCTTAAAGAGTTCTTGCCGTTTATAGGATTACCGAAGTACTATAATATCGATTATAAGGCGCTTCTTCTTTGTGGTACCAAGCTTAACTAAACACTCGTAAAGGGAATATGAGTCGGTGCATATAATTATAGGGATAATAGGGAGTTTGAGTTAATCTATAATTATCTTTAGGGTAGTTCTAATTGTAATTGCTATATTAACTCCGCTAACTATTCTATATATCTCTAATGCTAGAACGCTTTAGGTAACGCGCTTGCTCTTAATTAAGCTCTAATAGATAAGATTGCCGTAGATTATAAAGTTATTCTCTCCAGTAGATTCGTTCGCGATAATAATCTTATATCCTAGCTAAGAGCTAAAATCTTTATTATTTACGAACGATCTATTAACAAATACAAAGAGCTTAGCGGTAGGAAGATTAATAGGCACATAAAGTAGTCCCCAATTAAGATGGTTCATTTGCCAGGAAAGACGCTTATTTAGGGCAAGAATGTTATTCTTGGTTAGTTCCTAGTGTTAGGCAGCAACAGAGAGATTAAATAAAGCCTTAGGTTGATAGATAGAAGCAATATAAGCTCCGTAAGCGCGTTGCTCTATATATCCTTGCTTTAGAGAATTAACGTTAATAACGTTAATCTTCTTGCCTTGGCCCTTCTGGCGTAAAGCAATGGAATCCTCGTTTAGGGAGAGGATGCATCTATTAAAGAGTAATAGTATGGTTAAATTAAGCTTTTCCTTTAGCTTTGCTATAAGATTTACCTTTACTAGCTTATCTTCTTTAAGAGCTAAGAATTAGTCGTCTTCTAAGATAATTATATTATCGGTTTGCATGCTAATAATTCTAAATAGAGTTCCTGTAGTTGTAATAAGGAAGCAGGGATTAAATATAGAAGTAGTTATTAAAAGCTTCTCTTTATGGTGCTTGCTATAAGTAGCCTACTAATAAGTTCCTGCCTCTGCGATTCTATATAATGGCTTAAGTACAACCATAATTGTATCTTTGGGATATTGGTAGCGAATTTACTCTAGAAGATATGCCAGTATTAAGCGCTAAAGGCGCGTCTCTAATTGGGTATAGGCCTAAGTAATATCTCATAAATAAACCGCTATTCCATTCTTTATTAAGGAGGGAGCTAGCGCAACAATAACTCGCTAACTAGCTCGTTAAATTATAGGGGATTGCGTAAGAATTACTTCCTTGCCGTTATTATTATAACCTTAAATAACCAGTCTTAACTTCTTAAATGGGGTGTTAGTAGCTTTGCCCTTAATCTTATTAACTATTCTTAACTTAAAGATGCGAACTCTATTAAACTTAATAGGGTTATACTTTTTAAATTTAAAGACTCCTCTTATAATAAGACTATTGATCTCCTACTTATTAGATACTTAGAAAGGAGCTCCTAGAGTTATAATATGGCCTTTTTTTTAGAGCTGTTTTGCGAGCTCAAAGTTAGCCTTCTCTTTAGCTGTTATAAAGGCCATTAATAACTCGTCTTTACTCTTAATAGCGGTAATAAATTGCTCTTCAAAATTGACAAGGTGTTAGCAGTTTTATAATCCCTTTAGGCAACCTTTACTGCGTTATAGTTGCGGCATATCTGCTACAATTATATTAGGATTATAGTCGCCTTCTAGAGTACGTTAATTGTAGTTCTCCTTTAGGGTATCCTCTAGGGCATCCTATAAAGGCTTAAAACTGTTATTTTTATAGTAGGGCTTAATAACGGTTAAGCGGAATTAAGTGGGTTTATAGGGTATCTAAAGAGTGCAAGTCTAACTATTAATTATAATGAGTTTATATAGGCCTAACTATTCTCCCTTTTTATACTATACGCGTACCTTAGATTGGAGTGGCAGATTAAGCGTAGTTAAGGTATTTAGGCTATTTCTTATTCCTAGTGCGTTGTTAACCTAGCGCGTGGCGTAGAGACGTCGCACCTCTTTTATTGCTTTGCGAATAGCCTCCGCTCGTTGCGTAACAGATAGGGATAGTGGAGAATTGTTAGTCATTTAAGGGTAGGCGCCAAAGACTAGTAATATAGGTACAAGCCTATCTGGGCCAGCGGAATTATTAACAGCCTTAACAGCTATTTGTAAGATAAGCTCTTTGCTAGCGCCCTCTAGTTCTAAAGAAATAATCTTATATACTTATTATAATGGTGTGTAATATCGTTCTACTTTTCCGATACTATTATATGCCTTAATAGGGACTTCCTTGACCTTAATTTCTATTGCCTTCGCCTATTACTAAAACTCTATAGATGAGAAGTTCCTTCCTATATTATAAATAACTCAATTAGGGGGTCCTAGGTAGACATTAATCTAGTATAATTAAAGAGTATCCTATACGTTCCTAGCTAATATATCCTTCAGAAAACATGCGGCTTAAAAGGAAGTTAAAAGGTTAATAACTTAGAGTACTAGCTTACCGCTAAGATATATAATGTTAATAATAATATAGAAGTTAAAGTCGTAGTTATCTTTAAGGGTGAACTTAAATCGGCTAGGGGACTTCTAGTTCATTTAGCAGTAATAGCAGTACTTTATAAGATACTCAATCGTCTTAGCCTTAACTTTATAACCTACTCGCTAAAGAACCCTAAGCAATCTATAAACTAATAGGTAACTAAAGCGACGGTATAGTTAACATAACTCCAACTTAGTTAAATGGCTTTAAGCAACGCTCCTTTCTGGCTATTAAAGGAGCAACTAAGGGTGACCCTACTTGCGTACAACGGGCACCCGATTATCTCCCTAAATAAGCATATTCTTAAGGTTATTGAGCTTAACGCCTAACTTATCTATATCTTAGATGCAGAATAGAAACGGGGTGTTCGCGGGAATAATATAGAAAGTAATATATTCTAACAGAGTTTGGACCTTAATTATACTAAGAGAGATTATAGTACCCTTACTAAAGCGAATTATATATTGGCCTGCTGTTAATTGGTTAATCTAAACAGAGCTATTAAGCTGCTAAAGAGCTCGAACTTAAGGTTCTCCTACTATAGATATTCCTACGGCTCTAGTATCTGGCATAATACTATAGAAGACGTTCGCTAAGTATTTATTATTAAAGAAGAACGCGGAACTTTCTTTTAGCTCGTTAAAGATATCTAACTTTATAACAGAATGGAGCGTAGATTGGTTATTAAGGATAGCAATGGTTTATATACCATTTACCTTACCATACTTGGTGAAGTATTGGTTGGGAGAGTAGTCCTTAATTTCCATATCTATAAGGAGCTGTTTGGCCTTATTAACCTTATCCTTAAGATCTTCTTCGCCTTTATATTAAACCAGGAAGCTTTAGAAGTAGGCTATAATAACCTTTTAGTTTCCAACGTTTTGTGCGCTCTGGCGAAACTTATTATATGCCTCCTTTTATCTATTAAGGGGGTGCCTAGTTAACTAGCAATTTGGCTTCTTATAAATATAGCACTTCTTTTAATAATCGCTTTAAAATAAACCTCCACAATTACCTTATAGTCGACGTTGATTATACCCTCTGCTATATCCCCTACCGCGGCCACCATATGTTTGGTCGGTCTAGTTGTAATTATATTAGTCGGCCGGGTTGATTAGAGTAGGTTAAGGTTAGGTATTAAATTACTATACTTCTTAAGAGCGCAGAGTAGTGCCGATAGAGGGTTTTAATTAAGCACACACTCCTTTATAAGTATTTGCAGGATTAAAGAGGGCAAGGTTATATTCTTTAACACCTTAACATGCACTAATGATTTAATTATATAGGCTAAAGTCCTCTTAATATAATTTAGATAAACCACGCTAAATTATCTAAAGTTAATTAAAGAGCTTTTGGAGACAATTAAGTTAAGAAACATTTAGGTTTGTTACAATAATCCTTAGGAAGATAGTCTCTCTCCACTCTAATATATACTGCTGCTTATTCTCCTCTGTTTTAAAGTGGCATCTTGTCTTATATATTATTCGGTTGAAATCATATCCTTTTCCTGCTAAATAATCATAATAGAAGGTACTAGCGCGGCCCTTAAGCATAATGGAATAGGTGTTATAATATTGGTTAGGTTCCAGTCCAACCTTCTAGCAACAGTTATAGAAAATACACAGCTTTAAATTAAGGATATTATATAGTTCCCCACCAAACCTCTTTTCCTGGTCCGAATAGAGCTTTATAAGCTCTATAAGCATTTTTAAGGTGCCTCCGAGCGGTGTTAGGCCACATTAAAATTGCATTAGAGATTAAGGTGGGGATTGCTTTATAGGCTGCAGTTAAGATATAGATCTTAATAGAACACGGCGTGGTACCTAATCTTGCTGTGATAGAGTTTAAAGGTTATTAAATCGCGAAGTAAGGGGATCTTACGCTTACTCTTATTTAGTAGTTAAAGTTATAGGTTAAATTAGTAGATCCTAGGGAGCTAAAGACAATAGAAGTAATAGATATAGAATGTAAGAACTTATACCTAGAGTAATAGAATTTAAACGTATCTCTATTAGTATATTATTCAGATTCTATTATAAGTTGAGCTTCTTTATAGTGTATAGTTAGTACTCAATCTCTTATAGAGTCCATTCGTGCTCTTCTTTTACATTAATAACTTGCTCCTAAATATTGTCTCTAATAGCGCTTCCATCTATAGGGACAAATACTCTATTCTCCTAAAGGAAGTTACGGAAGTCTTATACAATAAGCTTGTTCGCAAGAGCCTATATTTCCTTTATCCATCCAACAAAGTCCTCCTTTATGCAATACCATAGCATAGTGTCATTGTATTCGCTGTCTGTATAGTGTACTATATGGTATAATAAGAATCCGTTCAGGTCCTTTTACTCGGCATTTATAGGGTCGATGTCTTTATTCTATATCTTTAGGTTAATATCTTCCTTATACTTCTTTAGGTAGGTTAACGCCATAATAGGTTAAAGGTAGGTAGGGTTTTCGGTTTTATAAAATCTCATAGGTTTGCTGTCAAAAGGTAGGCAATTTAAGATATTATTTAACGCGTTTCAGACGTTAACTTAAAACCCTAGGTTTAGTAACACTTCTAACCTAAAGTACTTAACCAAATCTTCGTAAACGTAGTTGTTCTGCGTAATAGACGCAACTTAGTATCTCCTAGTACTTAGTAACACTTCTATTACTAATTTTCCGCAAGTTTAAGGTAGCATAGTATCGCCGGGATCCATTCCATATGAGCGCATATAGCATCCCTATATAAGACTGTCTCTTCTGTTCGAAAACCTAGCTACTCTATGGTTAACTATATATTCAACCACTAATTAGTATTAGTTACACAGGGTAACTTACTAATAACGGCTACTTAAGTAGGTTATAGTAATATTGGTTAAAAGCTTAATATCTTTAGAATAAGAAAGGGCGAGGAGCTTAAAACTCCTCGCCATACTAGTGCCGCGGCGTTACGTAATAACCGCTTACCTTATTCCCAACAATGGAGTTAGAGCTTAAAAAATTAGAATAAGAACTTAGTTAATATAAACTTTTATATTCACAAGCATAAGGAGCAGAGGTTATATTAAGGTTATTACCTAGATATAAGGACATTATAATATCTAAGAAAGCCTAACCTATATACTCTACGCTATACTCTATACTCCACGTAATATTTAATGCCCACACTTAATACTTTATAGTATTTATAATAGAACTATAGTAGAACTAGGATATATTTAAAATATATAAACGCCATAACCTATTTAACCTATATAGCGTAGTCCTCCTTAGTATTAAATATCTCCCTATTATTAAAGTTATCTATAACCTCTAGCAGTATTATCTTGGGTAAAATAAAGTTCTATTTATAGTTAGATTATAAATATATTAGTAATATAATTAAAAACTACAAGCATACCTTATTAAACCATATATATATAGCCCATTCAAGGCCGGGACAATCAAGAATTAGATTTAACGCGGCAAACACAACACACGCAGCTAGCTTACAAGGGGCATATAGCCAACCGGCGAGAACAGGGGAAGAACCAGAGGCAATAACAAACTCAGATTTAGAAAGGCTAGTAGGAACACAAGACACAGAAATAGAAAGCTCCATATAAAATAAGTAGTAGCCAGGAAGTAAACACAGGAGATAGAAGTTCTAAACATTTTAGAGAAAGTAGAAATAGAAGAAGTAAGGAGTAAAGAAGAGGCGAAGGACCCCCGCTAGGGGTCCGCCACTTAACCATTATATAGTATAACTGCGGCAATACGAACCACCGTCTAGTAAGGCCCCTACTAGACAGTCTAGACCCAAAGAAACACCATATTCTTGCTATATAAGAGCCGTATTATAATACCTATATATAATCAATATACTGCCCCTAAGGATTCCAGCTCCTATATAAACCAAAAGCAGTTATACGCGTATGCTTTATAATCAGTAAAAATATCAGCCTTACCTTATAGTTATAGCAGGCAGTTAACCTAGATATTATAGTTATAACTATCCAGATATATAGGGGACTAGTATAAATTATTAATATCTATAACCCTAGGGTTAAAGGGGTAGCATAAACAGAGAATATTATATCTATAATAAGCTTGCTAGAAACTAAACACGCGGAGTTTATCCTACTAGGAGATATAAACCTTTACCACCTATAGTAGGGGGGCATCTATATTACTACTAATTAATAGGCAGAGTGCCTACTAAGAGCTATAGACAATAGGGGCCTTAAGCTAGCTACCCCCCTAGGTGCAATTATATAGCAATAGGGCACCGCTAAAAGTATAATTAACCTTATAATTATAGACGAAAACCTATATCAGAGACTTAAAAGGTGCTCCCCTAAAGAAGAATAGGTACTTACCTTAGACCATATCCCTATCCAGATATAACTAGATCTAGACATTAAGGCGCAACTAAATGGCAAAAGATACGCAATAAGGAAGCTTAACATAGATAGCTTTCTTAATATAATTAAACAATAACTCTAAGACCTAAAAGAAATCCACCTAATACCAAATAAGTAAGGCTTACTAGCTACCCCCAAGGAAATTAATTAAAGACTAGAAAGGATCTAGGCAGTAATTAAAAGCGGGCTAAAAGAGCACTGCCTGGTTTTAAAACCAGGCCCCTATACGTAATACGCATGGTCCGTATAATACGCGGCCCTTATAGCCGGCCAATAATAAGCAAGGAGGAAATATATAAGTAGCCACAATTCTGAGAATAAAAGACGATATAAAGATATAAAAAACCAGCTAAAGAATACCCTAAGAAAAAAAGCAAGGAATAACTAAAGACAGTTTATAAATAAATATACTACTAACCTAAGTCTCCCCTATAACAAGGGCCTTTGGACCATAGCGAAATAGGTAAAGAAAAAGGTAGAACGCCTAATAGAAGATCTATACCTACTACCCCTACAAAGAGCAGGTAAACTATAGGCTACAAGCAATAATAATAAGAAGGCAAAGATCCTTATAAAAAGATTTTTCCCTTAACCAGCTTTAGTAGACCTTAGCAACATTACTGGTAAAACACCGGTAACTCGCCTAAGGGTCAACAGCGATATAATAACTAAAGAAATGGCTAGAACTATTAGCCGCCTTTTAAACAATACAGTACTAGGACTAGATAGGATCCTAAACAAAGCCCTAAAGACCTATAGACCACTTATAGCACCTTAGCTTATAGACGTAGCCAAAATATGCTTTATAATAGGCTACTACCTATAACTTAAAAGATCCATAACAACAGTTATCTTATAAAAAGAAGGTAAAGCAGACTACTTAATCCCAAGAAGCTACCGCCCTATTACCTTAAAAAACACCCTAAGCAAGATCTTAGAAAAGGTTATAGCGGACTATATAGTAGATATAGTAAAGGAACACGCCCTACTACCATAAAGCCAAATAGGGGTAAGAAAGAATCGCTTAACGCTATTAGCACTTACACTACTCGCTACTACCATTAAAACTGCATAGGCTATGCGAAAGGACTTTATAGTATTAATACTTAGCCTAGATATTAGCGGCGCCTATAACAATATACCCCATAAGCGTCTCCTATACATCCTTAGGGCAAAGGGCTTCCCAAAATAAATCATTTAATTTATTTAAGGATTTATAGGCCAGAAAGAAATATTATTAGTCTTTAGCGGATACCAGAGCCCCCCTATTATAGTTATAACAGGAATACCATAAGAATTACCTCTATTACCTATACTCTTCCTCTTCTTTATAAGCAACCTACTTAATACCTTTAAGAAAGGGGCAACCTAGGGGATAGGCTTTATTAATAATATAAACCTAATTATATATGGGCTAATAGCCGCAGAGAACTATAGGACACTAAAGAAAGCCTATAACACCTATATAGAATAGGTAAGATGACATAGAGTCTAATTCTTACTAGAGAAATACCAGCTAATCTATTTTATAAGAAAATGTAACTAATCTGTAGATCTTTAGCATATAATCTATATCTAAGGCTTTAGGGGTCAACCAGTTTAAGGCTTAAGGGTATTAGGAATATAGGTAGATAGTAAGCTCTAGTAAAGCGTATATACAGCGCAAGCGGCCTGTAAGGGCTAAGTATAGTATATCGCTATATCCAGGATCGTTAATTCTATATAGGGTCCATACTTCCAGAGGTTATGCCTACTATATACAGCAGTTGTTCGGCTAACCATAACGTATAGATCTAGTATTTGGGCCACTAGAGAAACTAAGAAAGGCCCCCCTAAATTACTCCTTAAACTACTCTAAAAGGTCTAAATAGCCTGCCTTAGGAGTATAATAGGTGGGTATAAGCAAACGGCCACAGCACTGCTTAAGAAGGAAGCCAATATTCCCCCCCTATAACTATATATTAAAGCCGATGCAATGCAAAGGGTATAAAAGAAACGTAACTTTAATGTTATAAAGTATATTAAGACACGCCTAAATAAACTATAGAGGGACCCTAGGGTGCCCTATAGGAGAAGGAACCAACAACCCCAAAGTAGGGAAGATATATTAGGAAAACAAGTAGAGAAAGTAGAAGAAGAATAGTACGGCGCTAGAGCCCAGGCCTATATAGAGAAGAAAGGGAGACGCGCAAAAGGCTAGCAAAAATAATAGTAAGGGAGAGAAAGGAGCTAAAGTAAAGTATAAAAGAGTACTGGAAAACTATCTACCGCAATATAATACTGGTTGGACTGACGCTGGAGAGACAAATAGGAGTTAAAGGTATAAAAGTAAACTTAGGTAAGAGGAACCTAAGCTATAGTATAGGTAATGCTATAGGGGGTAAATACCTAAGGGCTCTAAGAGGGCCTAACAAAGGCAGAAAATACAATAGCAACACTCTTAAGGATAGAAATAATAGGACTAAAAGATTAGCTTTACTAGGTAAGTGTTTTAGTAGGTAGCCTAAGGTGCAAATATAGCTGGCTAAGACAGATACTAAAACACGTAATACTGTTATGCCCCTTACGCACCAGCTAAGAAGCAATGCTTTTAGCAGCTAGTATAGAAAACTATAATACACTACTCTTAACATAGAAAGGCCTTAAGGCGGCTACTTAGTAGCTTATTGGCTAAAATATGTTAGACCAGTTCTGGGTTACAAAGGAAATAGTAATAAAAGGCAAAGGGGCAAGTAATAGGCGCCCCCTAATAACTCTACAGGAGTAGAGTATAGTATATAATACTAGCGCGTCTATAGGTTTGTTATAGCAGCAGTAGTTCCTAAAGAGGTTAAAAAGTAAGGTAGTAGAGCACCACTGGTGACTTATAGGCAACTTATAAGCGAGCCCTAAAAGGTGGGGAGACGGATTACGGGGTTTTCTCAAATAGAGTTTTCTCCCCATATATATATAAGGAGTAGTCCGCGTAGGCCCAATAGGGATCCAAATCGGACGTTAAGCAATGAATAATAATAATAATAATAATATATAGCCCAGTTAGATAAGTATGCTATTTATATTAGATCTAAAATATAATAGAAATATAACTAGCAAACTTACTCTTACTACTAGTTTTATACAAAGAACACTTCTGCTTATTAGACTTACTAATAACCTTAAACATTATAGTGCGGTTAGGCTATATTAAGGTTAGATTATAGTTATATAATAATTAAAACTGCCTAAACTTGCCTTACCCTTAGAGGTTAATAGAATTTTAGAATAGAATATAATGCGCATTTACTAAACTGGCTCCTCTATATAATCTAGTTAGATCTATAATATAATAAGATTATAAATAATAACATACCTAGATCTATTAAAGTTGCTTTGCGTTTTCTACGACCTTTAGCCATTAAGGGTGCATTTTTGGCTTCTGGGGCTAAAATATATTAGCAATATATCCTAGATAGAATAATAATAGTTTATACTATTATAATATATTCCAGCCTTTCTTACTGCTTTATTAATAGGGCATATAACCTGCAGTTCCTCTTCTATATAAATAGCTCTATAAAGTGTCTTCTAAGCCGCTAAAATGGGTTAGATTTAGGATATAATATAGATATATAGATAACTATACTATCCAAATTATCCAATTTTAGTTCCTTTCAACCTCTAGGCTTTATACTTCTAATTATATAGCCTACACCTTTCTTTACTTTAAGGTTAGAAGGAGGTTATAATATAGATGCAATGTGGATATATTTGGGATCTTACTGGAAAATGCAACTTAATATACTTAATTAATCCTCTATAACTATTTGCGAATTTTTTTTCCTAACTATAAACAGTGTGCTTAGCATTTAGATCCTATTATAGTTAGATCTAGGATATAACAAAGATATATAGCACTTATAACTTATAGTGTAATAGGACTAGCCTAGTTACAGTAGGAATGTCTTAGTAAAACACTCGACAGATAAACTTGACGCCTTGATCGACTTCTGCCAAGTTCTGCCAGATTAATCGAATTCTACCGAAGTCCGTCCGCGTATGCATGTGCGCACGCATCGACCAAGACCCCTAACTATTTAATTACAAGATTTTCTAGTTATTCCTTTCTCTTCTTTACGCAATGTCTTGTTCTCTTTAAGAGCTATATACCCTTAGATTTAGATAGAATTTATATTATTCCTTTAAATCTTCCCCAAAGCCTCTTCGCGCCCTTATATTACGTTGCGTTAAAAAAAAAATAACTACTATTAAAATGGCAAACGAACCCGAATCCTCTTTAATAACTATAAGTATCATGTCCCTAGTCAGGGAATAGTTAACTATAATGCAACAGTCCTTTATGGATGCCTTAGCTTAGCAGCGGGCTGCACTAGAAGCCCAGCATTAGCGATTAATAGAAGTACTCTATAAAGAACTCCGTAATATCTAAGCATTTACGTTAGAGACCCCGACACCGCCTATAAACAAAATTAATATAACTATATCCAAACCTGGCCCCTTAAACGCGAACTTTAAACTAGTAATGGTAACTTAACCCATATCTATAACAAATTTAATACCTATTATAAAATCTAAAAAGCTCCCTAATCCTTTAATGTTTAATAGAAATTAAAATGACCTATATCCCTTTGTAACTAAGCTCCGTCTTAAACTCTTAATAAACTATAACCGATACCCCACCGAAGCTAGCAAAATTAGCTATAGAATGTCTCGTTTAAGCAAGGACGCTGTATAAACTATAGATCTATTCTTCTATAACGGCACCTTTGTTAGTTTTAAAATCTTTATCTCCCTACTAGAATGAACATACAATAACACCAGCTGTAAATACATAGCTATTACTAAATTTAAAAACCTATAATAATGGAACCAAGAATTTACCAGCTTCTTTTTGGAATTTTTAGGCCTTATTGGCGAACTAGATTGGAATAAAGCTACTAAAGTTACTACTCTTTAATAAGCTATTTCGGATGAGATTAGAGCTTAGTTAGTAGGTAGGGAACTGCTAAAAGACCTGCCTAAATTCGCTATAATGTGTTAACGAATTAATAAGGACCTTTAATATAATAAACAAACTCGTTCTCTAAAGCCGACCACGCCTTATGTTTAAAACTTTATAAAACCAATATATACCCTAAAACGCGATCCCTCTCCGAACCTAAAAAGTCCTATATATAACCCTATGGACCTTGATACCACTTAATCTTATACACCCTTAGGAACTAATAAACGAAGAACTTAAGCTATAAATAGAGAATGCTTTAGATATGGTAAAAAAGGATATATTTAAAGGAATTACCAAACTTACCTTTTTAAAAAAGTCCGCCGTAGTTCCTTCTAGTCTTTAAATCGCACCCACTCCTTAAATCGTACTTATTCTTTAAGCCATACTCGCTCCTTAACCTATACTTATTCCACGAATTATACCTGGTTATCACGAAGCATCTTACCCTCGGCTAACTTGGAAAATAAATCGTCCTAGGGCTAAGTTACGCCTTAGGATAAAAAGTAGAAGAGTATGAGTATCTAGGCTCTTCTAGCGCTGATATATAACATAACTCCCTTAATATACTTGGCGAAATTCGAATACTTGGAAAATAGAAGGAGGTATAAATTCTTATAGATAGCGGAGCCACCAGTATAGGCTTTATTAATATAAACTACGCGAAAACCTAACGCCTAAATTTAAAGAAACTTGATAAGCCCTAAGGCCTATAAGGCTTTAACGGCAAACCTTTAATACATGGCGAATTAACGCACTACGCTCTTGTAAAAATGTGGATAGGTAAATACCTTAAATATATTTCCTTATTTATAACACCCCTAAAGCAATATAAGATAATACTTAGACATAGATAGCTAAAACAATATAACCCTTTAATTAGCTAGGTTAAAGAAATACTAAAATTCCGCACAACCTACTGCCGAAGTTATTGCTTAAAATACCACCAACCCTATAAATATGCACAAGATTATTCAAATTTAATATAATACGAACTGCCCCTACTACGGACCCTAAACTAAAACGATACGGCTACGACTATTAATGGTAGTAAAGAATACGAAGACGTTACGCCAAAACCTCTTAAAATTCGTATAATATAAGCCGCACCTTTTATTTCGTTAGCATGAAAACGAGACCACAAAATCTTTGCTATAACTATAGAAGATATTAAAAAAGCACTAGAACCAAAGCAATATATTAACCCTTAACCTCTTATACCTAAAGAGTACCACAATCTAATTAATGAGTTTAAGAAAAGATTCGCAGACCAACTACCCCTATATTAGGATATATACGATTTTAAGATAGAACTTAAACCTAATATAACACCAAAGTTCGGACCGCTATACGGTATATCACGGAAAGAACTGCTTGTGATGTAATAATACCTTAATAAGCATCTAGAAAAAGGATTTATTCGCCCTAGTTAATCTCTATTTACCTTACCTATACTATTCGTTAAAAAGCTAGGAGGAGGCTTAAGATTCTATATTAATTATTAAGCTCTAAATGCAATTATAATTTGAAACCAATATCCAATTCCCTTAATTTAAGAGACGCTTAACCACCTAGTAAAGGCACAATATTTTACAAAGCTTGATATAGTTGCTGCCTTTAATCGAATTCGCGTCTAAGAAGGAGACAAAAAGTACACAGCCTTTTATATATAATAGGGACTCTTTAAATACCTAGTAATGCCGTTTAGTGTAAAAAACGGTCCTAGTACGTTTTAGTAATACGTTAATAATATACTTTATAAATTCCTTAATATATTTATTACCGCGTATATTAATAATATCTTAATCTACTTATCTTTGCTTTCTAAGCATTAAAAACACGTCTAAATGGTCCTTAAATATTTACAAGATGCGGGTTTATAATACAATATTAAGAAATACAAGTTCTATATATCCGAAGTTACATACCTAGGCCTGATTATATCCTATAACGGAATTAAAATAGACCCTAAAAAGGTCGCTGCTATTATAAACTAGGGAAGCCCTAGTAATATATAAGATATTTAAGGATTTCTAGGATTTGCAAATTTCTACTATTAATTTATTAACCACTTCTTAAAAATCGCCTAACCATTAGTAAACTTAATAAGGAAGAACATAAAATTTAAATAAACTGCTAAATATGAACAAGCTTTTAATAATTTAAAATAACGCTTTATAACCGCCCTAATTCTCGCTCACTTTAACCTTAACCTTAAATGTGTTATTAAAACAGACTCGTCTAATCATGCCCTAGGGGGAGTGTTATTGTAGTATAATAAAAACGGTAAGCTATGTCTAGTAGCCTTTCTCTCCTAAAAGCTCGCCCCTGCCAAATCAAACTATAAGATATATAATAAGGAACTACTTGCAATTATTAGATGCTTCAAACAATGGCGTCTAGAACTTAAAGGATTGTTGTTTTTAATACGTATATTAACGGACTATAAGAACCTGCAGTATTTTATAACTATAAAGCAATTAATATAACGCCAAATTCGTTAGGCCGAATACCTCTTATAATTTAACTTTAAGATTATATACTAACCGGGCAAACTTAATTAGAAGCCTAATATATTAACACAACGATTATAAGACCTACCTATAAATGCTTTAGATAAACGGATTACAAATTAATTACAGATCCTATTACCCCCTAAACATTTTAAGAAACTACATCCTATATTTCTAGATATGGAACTTAACAGAAACAAATTAGAAATTAATAAATAGGAAATAGAAATTAATAAGCTAATAGAATACAAATATAAAAACAACGTATAAATAGCAGATATAATAGAAGCGATTTAAATAGGAAAATAATAGTATAAAGATATTACACTCGCCAAATGCGAAATTCGTAACGATTAACTATACTATTAATAGAATATAGTAGTCCCGAATTCCAAACCTTTGCGATTTAAGATACTCAAATTTGTATATAACTCTTCTATAGCGGGACATCCTAGCTGTATAAAAATATACAAGATAATCTAACGAGTATATTACTGGCCGATAATGCATAACTATGTGCGAAAATACGTTCGAGCATACAGAATATATATTTATGGAAAGACTTCTTATATAAAGAAATAAGGAGTACTTTAACTATTGTTAATTCCAATGCAAAGATGGCGTAATATCTTAATTAACTTTATAGTAGATTTACCTAGCAGCAACAGATTTACGAATATTATAGTAGTAGTTAACCGCCTTATAAAAATGCGATATATAATTCTTATGGACTTAATTAATATTATCTTAGTAGCTGAATATTTTGTTAAACATATCTTTAAGCTGCATGGACTCCCTAACTTAATAATATCCAACCATAAAAGCCAGTTCGTTTTAGACTTCTGGTAAGCTCTATATAAACAATTAAGTATATAAATACGACTCTTAACTGTATTTTATCTAGAGATAGATAGTTAAACCAAAATTGCGAACGCGATTATAGAATAATACCTATAAATATACTGCTCCTACCTGCAAGATAACTGGGAAAAGTGGCTACCTTTAGCTGAGTTTACTGCGAATAATACAATAAACGAATTAATAGGTATAACGCTGTTCTACACAACCTACGGACAAGACCCTTAACTTAGATTTAAACCATAACCTAAAATTAATATAATAGGACCCACGATTAAACGGATTTAGTTAATTAATGCGCACAACTTTACTAATTAAATAAAGTAGTTAACGGAACTACTATAAAGTAAATTAACGTACGCTTAAACAGTATAGAAATGGTATGTAAACAAAGAATAAGCTCCCGCGTAGGACTTTAAAGAAGGTAATATGGCTTACCTAAATATATAAAACATAAAGACTTAACAGCCCTTAAAGAAACTTAATTAGAAGTTTGTAGGCCTATACTAAATTAAAAAGAAACTAAGCCTATATACCTATAAGCTTAAACTACCAACTAAGATAAAAATACACCTAATATTTTATGTAAGCTTACTGTAACCTTTAAAAGGTAAACCTTTAACTTATAAAGTGCCGCCGCTACCTCCTATAATTGTTAATAACAGTAATGGTTCTTATTTTATTAACTTAATTAATAATATATAATAGAAAGAATAATCTAAATAATTTAAACTTCTTATTAAGTGGGAAGGATATAAAATATAAACCTAGGAAACCTATAATTAGATTAAGGCCGACGCGCCTTCCTTAGTAAAAGAATTCTATAAGGACTATCCTTCGCGGCCTACTTTAGCTAGATGGATATAATATAAAGGTAAACAACTACCACCTAACACAAATACACGAAACTCGAATTTAAAAAGAACTTAAAATAAGTTATAACGTTTATAACGCGATTACGTAATACGCAAGATATTAAGGAACTTTGACTGGCGGTTAAAGTTGTCTAATTGGTCAGATCTGCCTTGCCAAGACCGCCACCCGACGCGAAAATACGACACGCGATAAAAAAAAAAAAAAAAAAATTATAAACTCTTAACTAAATTGAATTATTTTAAACCTTCGGTTAAAAAGGGGGGTACTGTAACAGGACTAGCCTAGTTACAGTAGAAATATCTTAGTAAAACACTTGACAGATAAACTTGACGCCTTAATTAACTTCTGCCAAGTTCTGCTAGATTAATCGAATTCTACCAAAGTCTGTCCGCGTGTGTATGTGCGTACGCATCGACTAAGACCCCTGACTATTTAATTACAAGATTCTCTGGTTATTCCTTTCTCTTCTTTACGCAATGTCTTGTTCTCTTCAAGAGCTATATACCCTTAGATTTAGATAGAATTTATATTATTCCTTTAAATCTTCCCCGAAGCCTCTTCGCGCCCTTACACATAGTCTTCCTAATAGCACAATCCTATCTATAGAAAATCTCCTCTGGTAGAATATAGATGATGAAATATTCGCTATAGGGCTATATTTAGGTTATATCTTGGATATAAGCTAGATATATACTAGATATTACCTTAATATAAAAAAACAGAACCCACCCTAGGCGCTTGTTAAGTCTAAGGTATTATACCTTAGTATATTAGCCAGGGGCACTAGAAATGCGCCTCTTTATAGTATTTAGCTAGGGAGTGGCATTATAAGTGCCAGAACCCTTACCCTTACTACTATCCAAGTCTAGATTAAAATATGGCCTGGAAGCTGCTGCCCTATTCGCCGGAGTGCTATATATAGCTATTATAGTGGTGTCTAGATCTTAGATAGAGCTACTAGGGCTACTAAGGACTTTATTAATAATCTATTAAGGTTAGATTATAGATATAACGTAGTTTTGTCTAAAATATAACTTATATCTTATGCGACCTCCATTCTACTAAAAGCATTTACCTACCCATTGTGACGGTGCTAGAGCGCGTTACCTGCCAAATTCTGCTATACTGCTGCCATATTCTGCCAACCTACGATTGGCTCGCTTACCGCTAGCGCCTTGGCGGCTGCCCCTTTATATATATTTACTATGGTCCTTACAACCCCCTTCTTTTCTTCTCCTTAGCTTAGTATCTTTATTAGATAGCAATCCACAAGCTTTAGTTTAGGGGCATTTGTGCGAGCCGTTATATTATACTAAGCTCTCCATATACTGCCTAGGAAGGCCTTAATAATATTCCCACATTTTAAAAGAAACTTCGTCTGCAACAACACGTCGACGCGCTATACTTAGACACTAGAACAACTTTATACTACCTAGAAAGGCCTTGATAATATCCCACTTTATAAGCCAGGTAGGACTAGATCTGTACCCCCAAAATTAAAACCAAAGCGTATAAGACCAACAAACCTTAGGAGGCTAATAATAGCACCTAAAGCAAGCTTATCTAAAAGACCTGCCTCTACTTAAGAGGAACACGAGATCTAATTAGGATTAGAAATCAAAGACAATGACAACATTATAGATATATACGAACAGATTTGCGCCCTTGCGGCTAATTAAAAGGTCGATTGTCTTTAAGCCCAAAGTATATAAGAGACTCTAAAGGAGATCCTAGAAAGTCTTACTGCCTTATAAAGCAGCCTAGCCTCCCCTTTACAAAGCCTTAGTTAACCTATTCGCTTAACCAAATGTAATATACCAGGAAGTACGGATATAATAATAAAGTAATTAAAATCCGTTAAGCTTCCTAACCCTTAACTACTACCTAATGGGATAGACTCTACCTTTAAGAACTAGAGGATCTAAGTATAAAGAAAACTCTAAATTAACTATAACCATTTCCCCTCCAAAGAGGCTAAAATGCTCTATCTTTTTAGCTAAACTATGGGGGACGCCTAACGTCACCTTTAAGCTAAGTTTGAAAATAACTCTCCTATCCGATTTATATCTGTTAATAAGATGCTGTAGCACCTAGTGGCTATCTATATTAACCTAAACAAAGTACAGGATGCTTAGTGCGACTATAACCGCCTAATAATAAAGCTAAACTAACCCTTTGCTAAATTCTAGACTTAATTCTTATACCTTATAGGAGAAGGCTAGGTTCCTCTTAAAAACTACTAATTAGACCTTTACAACAAACTAATAATTAGGCTATAAGAGAAGATTGCTATAACTCTAGATAACCTACTAACCTATAAAAGACTTGCAGCTTATTGCCTATTATTGGACTTAGAGCTAAAGCGGATTAATACCCACCTAGATTAGCAGAAGCAACCCTATAGCGATTAAAGCTTACCCGCCACCCCTACGGGAGCTGGAGTAGGAAGACTAGCTACAACTACTGCTACACCAAAAGCGGTTATAACTACGCACCAGCAAGCCTTACCTAACTAGCTATATACTATAACCTTAACTAGTACTTGTCGCAATACCCTAATTAACCCTGCTACAGCTACTTGCTATAACTGCAATAAGGAGGATTACTTTGCCTTATCTTGCCCAGAACTAAAGAATATTAAGGAGATAGAGGAAGAAGAAACGTCCAATAAGTCAGGAAAAGAAGAACCCTAGGGAAAGACTCCCCCCTAGAGTATCCTATTAATCTTAAAGAGATTGATCTAAGTTAGTTAATGGGTGGAAAACACTTTATAGTTCCATGTATAGTATCTTAAAATAGATATGGAGTTAACTTAACTGCCCTTATTAACACTAGAGCAAATGGCTTTGCCTTTATAAATACTGCTTATATAATTAACGTTGCTAAGTTTCTAAATGTAAAAGCTACCCTACTAGAGAAGCCTGTCTAGGTAAAAGGCTATAACGGCTAAGCCGGTAAGCCGGTTACCTATGTCCTAAAGTTATATATCTCCCTTAATGGACAACGTTAATATGGTATCCCCTTCTGCATCTTAGACCTAGGGTCCTACGATATAATCCTTAGCCAAAAATAGATGTCCTACTTTAATATTTGGCTAAACGTATAATAAAGACAGTTCGTCTAGCCGGAGGATAGGCCAAAATTACCCTCCTTTATTAAAGAAATCCGAACTAACTATAAGACACTAGCCGCGAAGTCTAACCCTATATATTAGTAGGATGTCCGGGCCTGTAACTTAGTCTTCGCCTAAGAAAACGCCCGCCGCGAAGCTAGAAAGAACTCTATACTAATAAAGATACTCTCCCGAAGCGCTATATTCGAGGAGGACTCTACCTATAGAAGTGGGATAGATAGTGGCATAGACAACGTCTAAATTGCGCAGATCTAACTAGTGTGGAAAAGAACGTACCGATAAGATATAAGGGATAACCTTTAAAAGATGCGATAGGAGTTAAAAGGAGTAACAACGACGCTAATACCCTAGAGGGCCTTAAGGTTACGTACGCCCCTAGTGTTATATAACCCCCCTACAGTAAATATTGCTATAATTAGCGCTATAGCATTCCACTTTAATATATACCGGAAGGACAATGAGGTCTTTATAACGAGCCTATATAAGATTAACCAGATTATTAATAAGAGGGAAGGAAAGCTAATTAAGGAAACTAATAAGGAACTAGTTAAACGTCTTCTTCCTACTGTCTATGCTAAGTATAAGGACGTATTCTTAAGGGCGGCTTTAGACAAGTTACCCCCTTACTAGACGTATAATTATAAGATTTAATTAGAAGCTAATAACTCGCTAGGCTATAGCCCCCTCTACTAACAATTAACAGATAAGCTAAAAGCAATAAAGTAGTACTTAATTAATAACCTTAACAAAGGGTTTATTAAGCTAAGTTAAGCCCCTTTTGCTTCCCCTATCCTATTTATAAAAAAGCCTAGTGGAGGCCTTTATTTTTGTATCAACTATTAGAAGCTAAATGCTATTACTTAAAAGGATTGGTATCTTATTCCTTTAATTAACAAAACCCTCGCATATCTAAGCCGGGTAAAGATCTTTACTAAACTTAATATCCGCTAAGCTTTCTACTAAATTAGGATAGACCCTGTATCTAAAGATTTAATAACGTTCCGTACCTATTACGGGTTCTATAAATATAAAGTTCTTCCTTTTAGACTAATAAACGGACCGGCTATGTACCAAAGGTATATAAATAACGTTCTTTTTAATTACCTTGATGAATTCTATATGGTATACCTAAACAATATCCTTATATACTTAGACGACGAACTTAAGCACTAAGTTTATATTAAGAAGGTCCTAGAGAGATTATAAAACACGGGTTTATAAGTTGATATTAAGAAATATAAATTTAGGGTAAAACATATAAAGTACCTTAGGTTTATAGTAAGTATAGATAGGATTAAAGTCGACCTTAAAAAGGTTAACGCAATCCGCAACTAGCAGCCCCTTTATACTGTAAAGGGTATCCAGTCCTTCCTAGGTTTTTATAATTTCTACCACCAATTTATCCATAACTATAGAGTAGTGGCAATGCCTCTTATATAACTTACCCGGAAAGATACGCCTTTTGTCTTTAATAACGACTATATAGAAGCCTTTAGAGAGTTAAAAGATCGGCTTATCTCTTCTCTAATTCTTTATTACTATAACCCAGACTTTGAATTAATGTTAGAGACGGACGCTTCTAATAGAGTTATAGCGGGAATCCTATTACAGTTATATCTAGATGGCGAATAGTACCCTATTGCCTTCTTCTTAAAAACAATGGACCTAGCTAAGTATAACTATAAGGTATATAATAAAGAAATACTAGCTATTATCCAATTATTATCCTAATAGCGCGTAGAGCTTAAAGGCATGAACTCCCGGATTAAGATATATACGGATTATAAAGCCCTAGAGTACTTTATAACTATAAAGCAGCTTACCGGACAATAAGCCTACTGGGCTAAAATACTCTCTAAATTCTTCTTTATAATTATATATTATTCTAGCAAGTAAAACACTAAAGCTAATATACTAACCCGAAGGGAATAAGATATAGAACCCTAGGATAAGCTAAAGACCTAATACTAGACATATGCCCTCCTTTATCCCGAATAGCTTAACCCGCAAATTCTTAAAGAACTAGACTCCAAACAAAATAAGCTAGCACCCTTAGAGGGAGTAGTCTTGGATAAACTAATAGGGCTAGTTGACCATATCCTAACTATAAACCGCATAGCTGACTTCCTAAAGGCCCTCCGCAACTAAGCCGCAAAGGAGGACCCTAATTTGGAAATAGAAGAAGGACTGCTTCTATACTAAGAATAGCTTATAGTTCCAGATATTAACAACCTATAGATAGAGTTAATCCGCAAAGCCTACTGTTAAGTCTTTATAGTATACCCTGGTTGCGATAAGACCCACTAACTACTAGCGCCCTATTACTACTAGCGAGGACTTCTATCTAATGTGGATTGATTTGTTAGAAACTGCTACACCTATAGACGCGCAAATGCCCCTAGGGATTAAACTCCTAGGTGGCTATAACCGCAGCCAGTTCCAGAACGCCCTTAGTAATATATTACTATAGACTTTAAGTCATTTCCGAAGGACGCCTACGGCCACGATGCAGCCTTTGTAGTGGTTAACTAACTATGCAAGCAATTTGTCTCCCTCCCTTGTTTTAAAACCACAACTGCGAAGGATATAGCCTGCCTCTATATTAATAATATCTATCGATTCTACGGCGCCCCCGAATTAATTGTCTCTGACTATAGCCCCCAGTTTATATCGGATTTCTAAAATAAACTCTGCTATATCCTTAGGATTAAAATTAAGCTCTCTACTATATTCTACCCTTAGACTAATAGCTAAACTAAGATTATAAACTAGTACCTCAACTAGCGACTATAGCCCTTTATAGACTACTATTAGGACAACTAGTTGGAATTACTGCCTATAATGGACTACGCGCAGCTTACACTCCCCTATAATAGTATAGGGATGTCCCCATTCGAACTGCTCTATAGGTATACACCACAAACGTCCTTTAATTGGGATAGGCCTACGGAACCCGCTACGGCCCGCGAACGCCTCAGCTATAAAGAGGCCCGGGCATTTACTAAGAGAATGCATAAAGCCTGGGAGACTGCTTAAACAATTATAAGAAAGGCGCAAGAAAAAAAGGAGTCTAATATAAACCAATATTATCGCAAGGAAGACTTCTAAGTAGAAGATAAGGTATAGGTGTTAATAAAAAACTAGAAAACCTAGAGGCTAAGCTATAAGTTAGACCACTAAATGGCTGGCCTATATAAGACTCTTTAAAAGGTAGGACACTCTTTTAAGGTTAAGCTACTAGAGTTAATAAGGATCCACCCCGTCTTCTCTCCGGACCGGCTATAAAAGGCTACGGATAATCCACTACCTGGACAGTATAATAACCCCCTACCACTAATCCAGATTGCTAAGGACGAAGAATAGGAAGTTAAAGAAATCCTAGCAGTAAAAAAGGTCCGTAATGTCTTAAAATACCATGCAAGCTGGGTAGGCCATGACGACGACCTAGAGTGGTACCCCGCATTTAATTTTAAGTACTCCCCCTATAAGCTACGGGACTTCTACCTAGCCCACCCTAACCTCCCTAGACTACCACGTAAATTAGACAACTGGATTAAATGCTAGGAAGAAGGGTTAGATAATTATAACAATTTGGACGATAATAGGGAGCTTGGACAACGCCTAAGGGCAGGCTTTTTTAGGAGGGGGGGGTAATGTGACGGTGCTAGAGCGCGTTACCTGCCAAATTCTGCTATGCTGCTGCCATATTCTACCAACCTACAATTAGCTCGCTTACCGCTAGCGCCTTGGCGGCTGCCCCTTTATATATATTTACTATGGTCCTTGCGACCCCCTTCTTTTCTTCTCCTTAGCTTAGTATCTTTATTAGATAGCAATCCATAAGCTTCGGTTTAGGGGCATTTATGCGAGCCGTCACACCCATTTTAGAGAAAATTCTCGGTCTATATCCTTATTAGATCCTTCTTATAACTATTAGAAGTTACTTTACCTTATTATAAAATTGCGTATTTAGACTATTAAGCGGTATCTATTCCATATTAGATTATGGATATAACCTAGATATATACCTACGGTGCTAACATAAGAGTTATTATAGTTGTTCTCTTAGGGCTAAAAGGGATTCAGCAGCAACTAATATAGTTAGGTTAGATTAAGATAATAATATAAATAGAATATTAATAAATACCTCTCCTGCTCTAGACTGCTGGTTCTCTAGGGTCTATAGCTATATTAGATCCTTAATAAAACCTTAATATAACCTTAGTATAACCTCCAAAACTTACCTCATCTATATCATTACTTAGCTCTTTTAAAATCGTGATAAATGGAATAAAGTATTTAATTAAAACTCTTAAACAGCTCTATTAATGTTATAATTAAAATATATTACTGTTATTAACTTAAAACATAATACGATAAGAGTTAAATTATGTACTAAGTAAGGCTGTGTCGGCGTCAGATTATCAACACTAGCCGAGGTTTTAGCGCCTTGGCGAGCACCAACGGAGCTTTCAGCAACACTGGCCGAGCTATATACTCTGATAATGCTACATAGAATTTCTTGGCGTAGGCAGCGTGGGTCTTGGGTGATCTTTCTAAGGTTATCGGTTATAGAACCTTGTCGTTATCTTAGTAAGCGACTCAGACGGCAAACGAGACAGTAAATCTCACTAGTACTTAACCAGTATAGCTTTATATAAAACCCCTGTACTTAGAAGCGCCGTCTCGTTTGCCGTCTGAGGGCCTTTGGTGCGAAAATATATGAAGGTCAACTTAAGACTGGTATCTCTCTCCCACCTTTTCTTATGCCCTGCTTTTACCCTAAATAACATATTTTTAAAAATCTAATCGATTATATAACTAAAGCTACTTTTTAAGAATATTTATATAAAAACCCTATAGTATAAAAGTAAGTTGTTAAAATTATAGGTAGAAAAACGTAAAGTGACTTTTTTGGGTTGACTCGTGAGATTTAAAGCAATGAGTTTGGATAAAGTGCGACCGACTGCCTATATCTAATATCCTATATAATATAGCTACAACGTCGTTATTTATTGCAATAGATAGAGAAGCTAAAGAGCTCCTACCTTATAGTATTTTTATAATAACTTAACGTTATAAAAGGGTCAAGGTACGGCAGTGAAAAAGGTAATTTTGGTGTATTTTTGATAAAATGCGACCGACTGCCCATATCTAATATTTTATATAATATAGCCACGACGTCGTTATTTAGTGCAATAGATAGAGAAGCTAAAGAGCTTCT
>Ga0307507_10002560_pt1 | contig 37722 bp, 8 predicted proteins | sample 7_EM_MG_FD_207223 | JGI IMG/M metagenome (GOLD analysis project Ga0307507, IMG submission 207223) | Populus trichocarpa ectomycorrhiza microbial communities from riparian zone in the Pacific Northwest, United States - 7_EM | ecosystem: Host-associated > Plants > Roots > Unclassified | place...
TCTGCCCTACGGCAGACTGGTTGTAGAGGAGGTCGTCTACTGTGGCAGACTGGTTGTGGTGGAATCGTTGGTTGTGGTGGCTAGCGTCGTGGTGACGTGTCTTTATGGGGTATACAACCGGCGGCGCGTTTGCGACGACGGACGGAGGAGGAAAGGGGAGGCGACGGACAGACTCCCTATATTTAACTAAGCTAATAGCGATTTTCTATTCCCGGGATAGAAAATCCTAATTAGTCTATTTAGGGCTCGCCTAAATTTAGTAGACCATTAAAATATTCCAAAAGATTGCTTGCATAGATAGATTATAGGTTATTTATATATAGCCAGACTTATATGTAGTAAGGCAGTATGCCTATTAAATCTACCGCTAACTCTATACTTTAGCCTTATACTATACTGGCGTAGCGCCGTATATACTTCGCGAGTAGGTTATAGGTTATTTATATATAGCCAGATTTATAGACAGTAATTCTATATGCCCGTTAAATCTGCCGTTAACCTATGCTTTAGCCTTATACGTTATCTATATAGTATATACATGGAATAATATAAGTTATTAGTATAGGTTACTGCTAGCGGATTACTAATAGGTATTAGACCCCGGTTAAGTGGACCTATTCTCTAATATAAATAATCTACTAATCTAGTATAGAGTAACAGACTAGGTCTAAAAAGGGTGCTTTCTAAATTAAGCTTTATTATTAGCATGCGCTATAGCCTCGCCTACGAGTCACGTATAAGTTGCTAGTATAGCCAGGTTGTGTTAGAGTGTGGCTTATATAGGATATTAATAAATTACGCTTTACCCTATATATATGCCGTAGTTCTTACTATAAGCGTTAACTTATTCTTTAATCCCTTAGGATATTCTCTGCTCCGCTTTTATATAAGTTATATCTTAATAGCGGCGCTTACTTTTCGCCTACGCTTTAGCTACGAGGCTAAGGTGTTCCGCTTATAGTACTTATTTCGTAGTTATTAATAATTTTTAAGTTCTGTCTCGTATTTCTATTTATTATACTTATTTAGCTATTCTAGCTATTTAATAAGGTGCTGCGGTTATCCAGGACGATCTTAGTGGACAATAATTACTTTTACTTCCTAGTTACCTTTTTTAAGCTCTTTTATTGCCGGGGGTTAAAACCTAGGGCGTAACTTATAAAGCTCTAGTAAGGAGATATAAAAGACCGGGTAGAGCCGCGCCATAGTAGGTAAAAGCTCTAGCTTATATACTTACTACTCTATACGCTCTAGGATCTAAAACGGTTCTATAAACTTACTATTAAGCTTCTTATAGGAACGTTTTATACAGATATTTTTAGAAAAGAGTAGGACTTATTTACTAACGGCGAAATACTTGGCTAGATGGTAACGATTATAGTATTTTACCTAAAGCTATTAGGCATATATTATTAACGCCGCCACTACCTTATATATAAGGCGCAGGCGTTATAGATACGTCTCTATAAGTTTAATATACGTTAACTTAAACCCTTTTCTACCTTACTAAGTGTCTTAAACGCCGTCCGGGACTCTATTTAGGACGTTTAGCAGCTAGCTATAGGCGAGCTTAATAGGGGAATACTTTATTATAGTATAGACCTTAGAGTTATAGGTAAAGGCTGCTTTATTAAGTAGGGAGGCCTAATTAGACTATTTCTAGTTTATGAATATACGCAGGTATACCTTAAGCTCCCAGCTTTAGCGTTTTATTTAACCATCTATCTACGGGTGGAATGTAGTGCTAAGCTTACGCTAAATACGGAGATAGTAGTATATAGTGCTTTAGTACTCGCTTATAAATATACTACCCCTATTAGAGATGATATTATTTAAAGGCCCTATTTATATAAAGACTCTAAACAGAAGTTCTATAAGTTACGTAGTATTAATTATTTATATACTAGATAATAGCGCACTAGCTTTATAAAACGGTCTATAAGGATAAGGACGGAGTTATACTTTACACTATTAGGAGTTTTAGACTTAGGGAGATCCATAATAAAGTTAAGTAAATAATATCGCTAGGCTTAGGTAGGGACCTAAAGAGGCTGCAGCTCACTCTAGGGTTTATAGCAGTGCAATTTATAGCGTTATTAGGCATTATAATTATCTAAATATTTATGGAGATCTTTAGTAAGGCCATTCTAAGTATACTTCCGCGCGATTACCTTACAGGTATAGTTAAATCTATAATAGCCACCCGTAGGATTATTATAATTCCGCTTAAAAATCTCCTATTATAGTAGTATATAATTTAGCACCTAGACCTTATTATTTTACCTTAGGAGTCCTTAATTATTAAGGGTGTAGTCCTTATTACTAGTAGGAACTTATCCCTAGGTTAACTAATTATATATAAAGCGTATAAAGGCGTCTCTTTTTTATACTCTATAAGTAAAATTAACTAGTAACTTAGGGGGGTATTTTATAAACACCGTTTCGGCTAAGGTAGCTACTACTACCTCTTACTATAGCATAAGACTTTACGCAAAGTTGGTGTTAGTAAAGTAATATATAATACGTAGGTGATTTACTGGGTTATTATAGGGGACTGTTGCCTAAGCTAAGGGATCTTCCCTAGGGTTAAATACTATTAGGCTAGTTAAGGAGGTCTTAGAGAGAATAGTAAAATACCCTAGTCCGCCGGCGCCATATTTATAAGGGTCGCTTATATACTATATATATACTACTCGCTAGTTTAGTATAGTAGCACTAGGGCCGCCCATAAAGCCTATAACCTACAACTTTTACTATAATATAGGTAGTAATAGCATTAAGGACTGTTCTCTTACTGCTATTTTTAAAGCCTTTAGTATAATCCGGGCGCTAGGATAGTATATTAGCGGGATTTGCTTTACCTAGCTTATATTTAATCTTAAAATTAAACTTAGCCAGTTTTTTTAGCGTACTGGGCCTAGTAAGTAGATAAGCTTTTAGTGGTTATAAAGTACCTAAGATTATTATAATAGCAGAGTACGCGCGTTATATGCGCAGCGTATTTAAGGTAGTGGCGCTACGTCTTAAAGCATTATACTATAGTAAGTAGTTCTTTATTATGCGTATTATACCATACTTTTAGGCCAGTAAGCCTTTAATTATAATAAGTAATTAGGTGCTAGTAGAGTTAATCTTTCTGTCTAAAAGGCTATAAAAGTATACTGCTATAGGCATAATTAGAAGCGTTGGTAATTACTATTAGAGGTAGATTAGGATTAAAGTAGTAAAGTAATAAAGCTTATATAAATATAGCGCATAGCTTATAAAACGCCTATTAAGCGTTATTAGGCTAGGACTAAGGTTAATGCTATTTAGTGGGCCCTTTTTTACGCTTCTTCTTCTTCTTCTTCTTCTTATTTAATATTAGGTTGTAATATGCCTATGCAAGATATATATATAGGGGTATACGGTATCTAAGTAGTTCTAGATAAATCGCCTATAGAAATTGGCGAAGCTAAGAAAGACTTAGATATCTCTATAAGACTTAGGCTTAAGCCATTTTTAATAGCTTTTACGCGGGTAGGATCTATTATAATACTATTAGGTGTAATAATAAAGCCTAGAAATTTAACGTTCTTAGTATAAAAGATATATTTTAATAGTTGGGCGTATAGGCCCTAAGCGCAGAGCTATTGTAATACCTACTTAACATGCTCGACGTGCTTATCCTTATTATTTAAGTAGATAAGAATATAATTTAGGTAAACTATATAGATAGTATCTACTAGGGTTCTTAGAGCCTTTTAAATATAGCTTTAGAAAGTTATAGGGGCGTTAGTAAAACTAAAGGGCATTACTAGGTACTTAAAGTGACTATAACGTGTCTTAAATACGGTTTTCCATTTATCTCCCTTTTTAATATAAATCCTATAGTACGTATTACGAAGATTTAGCTTTATAAATATCTTCGCATAGCTAAGCCTATTAAAGAGTTCGCTGACCAGCGGTAGGGGATACTAGTTCTTAATCGTAATCTTATTTAGGCGTCTATAGTTAACATATAGCCGTATTATACCTTCTTCTTTCGGTATAAAGAGGATAGGCGCTTTAATAGGCGACTTACTAGGCCTAATCTAGCCCTTCTTAAGAGCACTCTCTAGGTACTCCTGTAAGATCTATAACTCTTTCTATAAAAGGTTATAGATGGGTATCTACGATAGGGTTTTACCTTCTTCTAAGTTAATTACATAGTTGTACTTAGAGTTCTAAGGTAGTATACTTGCTAGCTTATTAGAGAAGATATTAATCTCTTTTTTATATATATCTGGTAGGTTAGAGCCTATAGAGGTTAAAGCAACTATTATATAGTAGTATGCTTTTAGAAGCCAGTAAAGAGATAGGTGCGGCCGATATGCGTTTTATAGGTATACTTGCACTAAGAGTGCATATAGCTCTACTATAGTATAATTAATAGTTTTAGGGTTTTAATCACCTCCCCCTTAAGTATAGATAATCTGCGCTAGTACTAAAGGGTCTCTATAAGTACTCGCTACTAGTAATAATAGGTCCTCTATTATATTTATAACCGGGTATCTCTATATTTAGAGGGTCTGCATAGGTACTCGCTGCTAGTAATAACAGGTCCTCTATTATATTTACAACCGGCATAAAAAAGAAGTCTTTTAGCTATAGTGAATAGACTATTTTACTAGCCTTAATATCTGCTAGGAGCGTATTAAAGGTAACTATTTAGAGGTGTCTGGGGTCTAAAGTACCCTAAATAAATTATCTAAAATAAAAGCTAATTAATGGATCTGCTTCCGCGAGCCAATCCTATCTAAAAACTATATTATAACTATTAAATAAGCTATACTAAAAGGTCTAGGGGCCGATAGTATAAGGGGTACCCTAGAAGTCGCTAGTGGTAACCATTAGATTATAAGCGTCCTAGATTATTATCTAGTTGCTATTAAGAAAACGTATAATAGGTTTACATAAACGTAGCGTATAGCTTATAGGCAGGTTAAACCTATAAACAACGTCTTAGTTAATAAGATTAATTTGGCACCTATTATTATATAAGTAATATAGGCGGACTTTACCCTAGGGCATATCTATTGCAATATATACTATAATACGTTTCTTCTTTCCCTTTATATTAGGCCCTAGTTATAATTAAAAGAGATATACTACTAGGGCTTTAGGTTTTCCAAAGGCTGGCCTAACTTATTTTTACTAATTTACTTCTAGTATTCTTTACAGTGGTTACCTATAGGTCTCCTTTAACTTATGTATATAGCACTAGCATTTAGGGGGTCCTCTAAACCATTTAGCTTTTAGGTGTTCTCCTCAGGAGTTTACTTAAAGTGTCGCCCTTTTTAGATTATATTCCCCAAACCTAACTCTACGGAGCCTATACTGCGACCGCGCTTTATACGCAATAATTTACCGCTACTATTTACACGATCTTCTGCAAGCTTTATAGTATTAAGCAATTACTCTATACGGCGGATTTTATTAAAGAGGTCTTTAGCGGTTTTTACCCATTAGGCGAAGTTCTGGCGGAAGAGCTCTACTTATAGGTAGGCTAGAAGATATAAGAACTAAAAGTCTACCTATTACTTAGGATTAATAAAAGGGGTGTATAAAAAGAGGTCCTCTAAGCTACGTATATGGGCTAGAAAGACGTTAAACCTTTAATCCTTCTTTATAACAGCTGTATAGTACACAGTAGTATTATTAAAATGTCTTACTATAGGGTTCCTAATCTAGTCTTAGACCATAGTCTTAAACTTATTCTATAGTAAGGGACCTTTATCTTTAGTGTCTAACCAGCAATAAACTAGTTAGGTAATTGTCTTCTTTTTTACAAAACCTTTAATGGCCTATTACGTATATCGCTTATAGTTATAGTTGGCGTTATTAACCTTAAATTGGTTTTTAACTGCGGCGATCCACCAGTTAAAATACTATTAAGTAGTGCCGCTAATATTAGGTGGTAACTTCTTAACTAGGGCGTTAAGATTTATTAAATATCTTTAGTGGTTAATAGTTCCTTTTAACCTACGCCTTAAGGTCCTTAAACGTCTCTTTAATTAGGTTATAACTTAGTAAATATAGTAGTAAAAATATAAGTAGTATACCGTACTCTTTATATAGATCGCGAAGTTATATAAACTTATAAATTAACGCGTTATTTAAAATAAAAATAGGTCGCGGTTTATAGTATAGTATATAATAAGGGGATATCTATTGCCTTAAGGATAGCTTAGATATCTATTAACTAATAGCGTATAAAGGCTTAGTCAACCGAATAAGGATCTATTAATAGCCAGTAAACTAGAATTCTAAGACAAGGACTGGAAGAAGGTTAAGGAAAGGATATATCTATATATATAGTGCCAAGCCCCTAGTCAAACCCCTAACTAGGATTTATAACAGTGCCGTAATATAGCGCTAGTAAAATACTTTACTTCTTTAACCTCTTAAACAAATAAGAGGCCTTATACTTTCTTCTAATTAGCGCCTAACTAAACTTCCTATTGCTCGTTCTCTTATTAAAAGTTAACTTATTAAAGAAAACTAGCTAATCTGCCGTCTATATAGTCTGCCTACTAATCTATAATATATAAAGCTCCCAACTTCTTTCTACTACGCAAGCCTTAATAGCTTTTTATAACTAGTAAGCTATTATAGAAGTTACCTATATACGTTCTACTATAATCCCTATTTCTTTAACTACGTTAACCCAACCTATTCTATTTCTTTATCTAAATTTTTTATATTAACCACGCATAGTTACGTATACGTAGCCTTTTTAATTACTATCTCGTTTAGTATATTGTATTCTAGTTTATGCCTAGTCTATAATATAAGCTTTTAATAAGGTTAGCTAACGGTAGCTATAGAGGCTTAAAATTAAAATTATTAAATAGGAAGTTCTATATCTTATTAAGGTAGGTAGTAAGTTAGTCTTTAAAAAGAGGTAGGTAGCCTCTATTACCGCCAACGCATTAGTAGAAACTTAATACTAAATAATATTAGATTTATAAGCTCTTAATAAGCTAGAAGCAGCCTTAGTTAACCTTATATAAGACTAGCTAGCGCGTATGGCTTATTATAGAGGTTAAAGTTTAATTATATTTTATAAACTGTAGGACGAGATATGTTAATAGCCTTTATAATAGCTAGCACCCCCTTACTAGCTTTAATTCTAGCCCTAATTTGATATACAACCTTAGGCGTGAGTCTTCTATCCATTTTAGGCAATAAGTAGTAGATTAAATGCGTTACATCGCACCTCATATAAATTTTAGTAGGGTGCGATGCCGGCTTCTAGGTATAACTACGTATCCCGCCCTATAGGAGCCCTTTTTTAAAACTATACCGACATTACCTAATACCTTTCCATGCTATACCGCTAGCTGTATGGCTAGGATAAAGCGTATAAATAAAACATTTTACTTATAAAATATACTGTTTAGACCCTTTTAACTATAGAATTAAGCGTCTAGCCTAGTTGCTCCTGGTACTTTTATTAATATTTAATACTTATTAATAAGGATTTAGTATTTTTTAACAACACTATAATAATATATTATTAAATTAAATATAAATTAAAAAGCGTTTAAATATCTATATTATTATCCAATTAATGTTATTATAGTGTTGTTAAAAAATACTAAATCCTTATTAATAAGTATTGAATATTAATAAAAGCACTAGTTGCCCCCTCTAAATTATACTATTTAATGCCTTTCTTTTAATTCTTTAGCGACTTTTCTCCTTAAGCTAAAGCTGACCCTATTAATTTTTAACATCTTTTCTAATACCCTAGTCTCTATCTATAGAACTGTTTCCTAATATAAAGTTTGGCTAGGCTAGTTATAGAAGCATATTACTGCGCGCTATATTTCTCCTTCTAAGCTGTATAGAAGCGCTACTATAGGGGGCCTTTTAGCTTTAAAAAGCGTTATAGTCCTAATAAAATATTAGAAAGAGCATAAAGAAACACCCCAATGGGTTTTTATATAGTATTAGTGTCTATAATAGTAAAAATTCGGAGTTTGCTATTATCGGCGTCTTTACTTTCCTTAAGTTTCTTAGCAATACTAGAAAACCTTTTTGGATTAATACCCTTATATTTGTTATCTAAGAAGCCCTATATACGCTAATGTTTTAAGAGTAAGCTGCTGTATAGTGCCTATGTTAGGTAATTCTGGTAGAAGCCAAATATTAAGGATTTGATCTCCTTAATATCTATATAACCTTTAAAGCTAAAAAGCTAGGGTTATGTATTTTATGCTTTCCCCCTATAGGTATATAGAGTCAATATTAGGGATAAAAGCATTATTATAATACTAAGAGGGAGGAAAATTGCGACTAGAGATATTATGTGTAGTAATAGGCTGAGAATAGTAAAAAATATGTAACTAGGAGCCGTATGGAAAAATATTCTGCTTATAAGCCGCGTCTATATCTCTTTTATTGTGATTGCTACGCGCTAAAAAGAGTCCTAATAAATGGTAGCGGCGTAGGCACCATCTATAACCACTATATTACTATTCCTAATTCCAGTAATCTAACAGTAAGGGTCTATATCCCACAGCCTTACATTCTAATAGTTGTCTATTACTGCCTAGTAATGTTTATTATTGCTTATATACTTATCTAGGTCCTTTGGTAAAATGTATATTATATACTTAAGGAGCTTATTGCTATTATTTATAAGAGAAAGTTATATAAAAGCTTAAAAGGCGGAACCCTTTTAATTAATGTCTGGTCTCTAGCATAATAGTCCTATAAGGGTATACGACATATTACTAGGAAAGAATGAAGTAGTCCTGGATTTTATATATTATTGCAAGCACTCTAGCGCTAAGATAATAAGTTTTAGGTGAGTGAGGGTAAGGTTATTCTTATAGTGATTAATTAGCTATATGGCACGATCTTAATCTCTAGGCTACGCCTTAGCTAGGAATTCTATCCTTGGGATTTGTATTAGCATTTAATAATTCTTGCTGCAAGTATATACAAGTATATCTTTCCTAGGCTCTACTAAGATACCCTCTAGCTAAGTCTATATTCTTTTACCCTAGTCCTCTAGGAGGGATTTATTGTATTTTAAAGGCTACTTACTATTAGATTCTTCAATAATTATAATAAGTGCTTTAGCACTACGGATAATGTTGTATATATTATATACATTGCTTTGTAGCTGCTTTTTATCTGGACCTATACAGTTGCGATTTATTTAGTAAGCGGGTATATTAGCTTGTACTACAGCTTCCCTTGCAATTTTATAAAGAGCATTACTGTTAGCATTATATATTTTGTAATACTTAACAAGCTTAGGTTTTGCGGATATAAAAAAAGGATATTAGCGACCTAAATTATGTTAGATAGTATTAGTAACTGCTATTAGAAATTGGTGGAAGGATATAACTTATACTTTTCCCCCTTCTTATAGAGCCATTTACCATCGTCTATTTTAATGGCTTTTAAAGCGTGTGGATATACTCTTAAAAACTAGTTACCTTTTATGTATAAGATAAATATATATCTTATAGGGATGGCTAAAGGCTTAATAGTATTTGGTAGTTTTATAGGGGATGTTTTATATAAAGATCTCACCTATTTACTTCGCGATCTATAATTAACCACTATAGATTTGCTAGTTAGATTGTTATTAGTACGCAACTTAGGAAAATAAAGTAGTTATAGTTCCTAAATTCTTAACCTTTAAGATAGAGCTTAAATCTGCTTATCCTTAAAAATATTTTTTAAAATATTTTTATATCTCTAGAATTAATAAGGCACGGAATTATAATATTTATTATTGCAAACCTAACCTTCTATATCCATGGGATAAATTATCTAGTAAAGTTAAAATTAACTTAAGCGTTATAAGCGTTTGTTAAGCTTACTAAAATTAAGAGCGTAATACTACTTATAAGCTAACGTAACCCTATATAAATCCAATCCTTCCTTTTCTAGGACTTTATCCTACCGTACTTTATTAATTATAGCTAGTTTGCAAGCCGCACTATATAAGGGCTGACGTTATTTATATATATATAGCGCTACGTTGTTTTATTTTTTAAATTATAACTCTTTTTTATGCTCTGTACGACGAGCTATATAAGTTGTCTATCTATAGGGTTAATAAAACGGTCCTTAGCACTACCTCTAAATTTTCGTTAGAAAATATCTAAGTACTTGATTATTTTTGCCCTATTCTTGTTTCTTAGGTATTGTCTTCTAATTATTTCCTCCTCTTCCCCTTCTTATAATTTCTCTTTCTTTTTATCTAAGTCTTTGTTAAATTCTTCTAATAGTGGACTATTTTTAGCCGTATCTGTCTCCTTATTACTAACCTCTAATTAAAGTTTAATGGTACTATAACAACCTAGAAGTTAATAAGAGTATAGATAAATCTAACTGTAAATCACTTATTCGTGGAAAAAGTTTAAATTAGCCTACTGGAATTTTTTATTTATTTAAAGGAATTCTGCTGCTTAATTTAATAGGCTTTCTTCCTCTTTTAGATATATATTAATAATAGAGTTACTTAGCGCATTGCTTGTTTCCCTATCTACTATAGAAGGCTTTAAAACTATAGGCTTTAGAATATATTAGCTCGCATCCGTATATACTAGGGTAAGATTGTAAGAGGATACCTACTAAACAAGAGTTAAAACTATTTGATAGACTATTGCAAACTGTTAAGGCTTAAGATGGGTTATCTATCTGCGGTATCTCTCTATAGTACTATCTAAATTAAACATCCTCTACTGCAAAAGTAAACAAAGAACTATCTCTATAGTAACTTACCTGCTATCTAATTTATCTAAATAGAGATAGAGATAATTTGCGAGAACTTTAGGGGGTTAAAGTACTAAAGTACGCTCCACTCCTATCTGTTTTATTGCGGTATATATAAGAACTAGCGCGGACTAGTTGGAGTATATATACTTTAGGCTTATAGGCTTGTTATGGTGTTGCCTTATTATGTCTTAGTATATATATAGGGTTAATATAATCTTGCAGCAGATTGTAATCCTTAATATAATCCTCACTATACGGTATATAATAGTTGGGATGCCATTATTTAAAACCTTATAAAAGTGGCCGGCCCTCTCTAAAATTTTATATATTAATTATTAGGCGTGGCAAATCGATTATATTAGGCAATATCTTTAATTATCTCCCTATTGCCCCTAATATTCTTATTATAGGTATACCTATAACAATTAGCCTTTTACTTTACTTACGGACTTAGCTAGTAGATATTTTACTATTTAACTTAAGAGACCGTTATGTTAAAGTAGGGATGGAGGTAGAGAATAGCGTTAAACGATAATTATATAGTGATTTAATATTTAACTATAGTTGGCTATGTTATAGAGCTGCTTAAGAAGCTGGGAGACTTCTAGGAGTTATAAATATATCTAAAACTCTAGCGCCTGTACTTTTACATAAAGCAGTTCTAGGGTTTAGTGAGAGTGTTATTACTTTTTCTGGATATCTAAATAGTTTTAGCTTACTATTAACACTGATTAAAAATTCTACTATGTAAGCTAGGAAAATCCAAGAACGCTAGAGAGTAATAGAAGCCTAAAGGTCACAAATATTGCTACCTACTTAGACTTCTTGGCGTATATAACGGCACACCTAAGCGGAATAGTCTTGGCGAAAGCTAATTGGAAGAATAACTATAGAATTTCTCCAATAAATATTCAAAGCACTCATATGCCCTCTATATTCCCTTTATTTTAGGGGTTTCTAATAATAGCGGCCGTTATAAATCTACTCGCCCATTTATATAGTTCTGTATTTTTACTTGAGTATCCTGTAAGAGCGAAAAGAAACTATAAGCCTTAATTGGCAGCAACTCCTCTGGCTAGTTTAAATATTAATTACGGCAAATGCGTACTCCTAATACTCCTACTAGTCATTCTCTAATCTAAGACTTTGTAGGCCCTAACACTATTAGACTACCTAAGAATTTTATCTGCTTGGCGTTTGCTAGGTCTACGCTTATACTAGCTCTAATAATGCCTACAGCTGTTTAGCTATAATTGTCTCCTGCTTTTAAGCAATATACTACTTTAGCAATCGCTGCTATATAAGGAATATTATATATTAAGCCATTATAATTGGCTTTTGCGATCTTTTCATCCTTAGGGAGCGCGACGGCCTCGCCAACCCGGATTCCTGCTGCCGCCCCTATAATAGTATTACTATTATTTATCTTTAGTTAAGGGTCTCTTAATTATAAAAGAAGGAAGGATAAACTATAAGAGTTAGTTTAGTAAAGGATAGATAAACTTCTATATAAAATTATATAAATGCACTAGATTAGCCAAAATTAGATATAATTACTCTAAGGTATTCTTCTACCGGCTTTTTAAAGGCGTGTATAGAAGCTAGCTGCTAGTAAGGCCTTGGCCTTTACACGCACTAGCCTTAATATAAGTTGAAGCTTTAGACCTACTAAGGCGTCGTTAGGTCTACTAGGTATTATTATACCTGCCTAGGGAGTGGGGGCTATGTAGGATAGAAATAACTTGCTATAGGCGGATCTATATATAAGGCACTTACTAATATCTATATAACCAATGGCTCTAAAACCTAGGTAGTATATACCTAAACCTATCCTAGAAGTCGGTAATAAGGGGGTGTTATAGGGTTGCATACTAACTAAAGAAAGTCTATATACTTCCACAATTAGAAAAAGGAGGTAAGTATATCGCTAAAGTATAATAGAATGTAAGAGACTCTAGATGAAATTGGCATTACGTATATTGAGGCTAGGCAGCTAAACGTGCATTTTCCCGGCATGTCCGAGACTGGTCGGCTTCGGCTTTAACTTTAGCTTTAGAATATAAACCAGTGTAAAAAAGGCAAACAGAGTTGGTTAAAAGCGATGTTGTTACGTTAATACACTGCATAGAACTGTAAAGAAATTAAACCTTTATTTAAGTATTACTAATTACAAATATAGATCTCTAAGAGATTCCCTAAACTACTCTTAGAACGAGTTAATAAACCTATATCTAAGCTCTAGGCTGGTTTTCGATAATATCAATAAGGTATTAATTAATAATTATTAATAATTATTTAGTATTATAGTATATACCTAAAGCTAATTAATTATTATTATTTATTCTTAATAAATGTTTAATGTGGTCCCTATCTAGGCCTATACAGATAAATACCGTTAAAGTTAGTATAGAAAACCTCTAAGGGAGATATAAAAGGTAATATAGTATATACCCCTTAGGTAATACCTGTACTATATTAACGGGAAGCAAAATACCATTAGGTCGCTGCTCTAAGACTTCTGTAAGGGAGTGTCCTAATTACCTATCCTGTCCTATCTGCCATTTATACCATACTTTCACTCAATTGTAGATTGCCGTAAGATTGCTATAAGGTCTTATATGCCTGCCCTTACTCCCATTTAAATGCCCTATATATATATATATATATATATATACATCTGCGGTCCTCCTGCTTATAGCATAATTTCCGCCCTAAAGGAATAGCGAGACGAATTTAAACTATTATAGAGCCTAAGGACCTAGCAGATAGCTATTGGCGTTCTATTAGAATCGTGTTAATAAACTACCAAAGTAAATATAGAGACGTATATATAGCGGCGCAGCATAGGCGCGACGACATGGTAGTATTATAAAAAAAATTTATAGAGAGGGTAAGCCCTAACAAGAACTCGACATAGCTACTACGTCTTTACATATACTCTAATTAATTATTTAAAACACGGCATCTACCTCTAGCGTCCCCCCTTCCTCCTATATAGTATATATTACTATACTATATAACACCTATATACGGTATAGTAACTAAACAAACCATATACGCTCCAGGGAGTCTATAATAAGCCTCTTATTCCCCATCCTACCTAATAGCCTAGACTTACCCACGGTATTTTATCTTCCTCTATATCTTAGCTAGGGATATGTATAGGGGACCTAAGTTAGGGCCCTAGGACAAAACACCTAGTTCTACTACGTGGAGGTATAGAGGCCGATTTTTATAGAGCCTAGCCAATTAATTATAAGGGGAACTACAAATTTCTAAAAAAAAATCTATTAATCCTTTAGAGTGTTTTTAAAAAAGCCTTTTAAAAAAGGCCCTATTGATTACCTAATATTAAACATTAAATAAGTATAGGCATTTTTACTAATATCTACTATTATTTAATTTTTTTTTTAAATATTTTCTACTATTTTTTCCAACATTTTTTGTAAGAGTATATATATTAGATCTCGCCGCGCTTATAACAAGTTCGTAAGTACTTAATATATTTTTAGCTATATGGCGACGTAGGGGCGGGACATATTATATTTTTTTTATTAGAATAAAAAGAATTAAATACCTTATTGTAAGGGATATTATTATAGGTCACCTTGGGTTGCCCTTAGGACAACCCCCAGACACCCCTCGGATGGCCGTCAGTTATATACTGGAGGCACGTGCCCGTAGTATATAGTCTCCACGATCCTTAAGGCCTTACCTCCTTAAGGATTCGTCTCTCTTACCAATCTATCTTGTTCCACAATCGTGTCCTTATAGCTCCCTGTCTACAAGTTCCCCTCATATTTAAATCCTTCCTACTCTTTTTAGAAGGGCAGCTGGCTTTAAGAACTAGATTGTTTATATTTTTATTTACACCTACTATCCTTCCTTAAAAATCTCGTGATAACCTAAATGGAAACTCTATAAATACCTTATAGAAAGCCGTCGCGTTAAGGCAGGAAGGTCCCTCTAATAGTAAAAGATTGCGACAATACAAACCTCTAGGCAAGATGGCTGAACGAGCCCTAATACCTAGATGCGCCAGGAGCTCAAAGACTCTTGTATACCTACGGTTACTAATAACGCGGAGGAAAACGCAGACACCCTTTACGACGGTCACAACGCTGCTAGAAAGCAACTAAAACCCCTCTAGCCCTACCTAGGCCAATCGGAAGATCAAGCGCTAGAAGCAACTCTAAGATCTTCCCCTAAGCCAAAAATACTAGAGAAATACACTAACGCGTCTAATTAGGGATCCAACTAGAACCCTCCCAGAAGACCATTGGCCTATAATTAGCATAGTGGCGGTGTATAGACTGCTTATAAGCTAAGCGGGCTTACCCCTTTTAGTAACTTAACCTAAACACTAACTTAAAACCCAAGCCTTATTAGGAAGCCTACACCAGTTACTAGTACTAACACCACTTCTATAGCCAGAGCTTCCCTAGGCCCGAGTTCGGAAAGTTAAGAGCCCCATACCAATATCCTTTAAGATGGATATTAGGAAGCTATCGCAAGGCTCTTAGAAGCTATACGGGAGAAGGCTACTAGTAAATATATTAGAACCCTCTAAGGGCAAATTTAGATCTGGTAGGGATTAATCTAGGCTAGACAAACTCTTTTATAACCTAGCTAAGGCTAAGGGCTTCCTAGGGGCTACCCAGTATCTACCTAAGGAAGTATAGAAGACTTAGAGAGTTATCTACACTATAAATAAAAAAAGGATATAGACTAATTAGCTAAGGCCTCTAACAGCCTAGAACTCTATTATAAACCCAACACCTAACAGCTAGACAATTAGGTTTATAAGGTAGACAACTTCTTTAAAATACTAATAATATAAGATAATACCAAAGAGCGTATATACTAGATTATTAGCAAGATTAAAAACCAATTGCTAAACCAGATTGCACTTAATCAGCTTAATAAAGAGCAAATTACCTTATAGCCGCAGCTGCAAACCTTTCTAAAGAAGTGGACTTAAGATCCGCACATTATATAATACAATTATGCAGAACTATTCTAGAATAGGACATAGCTTAACTGCTACAATTTCCGCCAGTTTATAAACTTTATAGAAACTTATGCTTAACTAATAGATCTAGAGCCCTTTAAAAACAAGGACGGTAGCATCTATAAAAAGGAGAAGATTGGATTTATCTAGGCTAGAATTAAGCTAGTAATTCGTGATAAAATAAAGCGCGTAGGAGCCCTACCGCGGATTACCGCATATACGGATTTCAAACGAGCAGTTCTAAACGCTAAGGATATAGTAAGAAACCAGACCTCTTCTAGCAGAAAGCTAGGGGGTTACTAAAAGCGCAGGCACTCTGGTAGCAACGTAGGGCAGACCCAAACTTTAAAGAAGCCGTTCTTAAAGAGAAATTTAGAAGGGTTAAAGTTAGGGACCTTAAGCAATAGGAAAGACTCCTGGGGCCAACCTAATACCCATCTGGCACCCTCACGGGAACACTCTAAAAGGTTAAGAGAAAACTTCTCTAGAGGCAAACCTAATTAGAAAAACAAGTAGGGTAATAACCGCACTAATAATCTAAAAAAAGAAAAGCCTTAGTTGCAGACCTCTCCCAGCTGCAACTAGGGCAAGATATAGAAGAAGAGACTCTCCATATTACTATCAAGCTAGAAATAGTACTCCCTATAGGCGAGGTACGTTAGTTCCAAGCACTATATAATAGCGGCGCTGAAATCAATCTTATACAATACAATTTGGTAAAAGAGCATAAGCTTATCCTATTGCTAAGGTGGCGGAAACCTATTATAGGGTTTCTAGATAAGCATCAGATCAAACTACACAGTGCCTATAAGCTCACAGTGTTAGTAGCCAACATGCATAACCGCACTAAGGTGGTCAGCCTACAACCCTTCTAGGCGGCTAACTTTAAAGGCTATAACCTTATTCTTAGATACCCTTAGCTTACAGAAACAGACCCTAAAATACGCTTTAAAACAGGAGCCTTTAAATAGTAGAATAATAAAGAATTAAAAGGGTGTATATTACTAGCAAGCTTAAAAGACATCCTAGAAGATATGGCTCCAGGTAAAATAGTATACGCTCTACACCTAAAGGAGTATCAGATCGAACCCCTATTCTATAGTAAGATAGGTATAGAGCCTAGTATAGGTAATAACCCCTCTATAACGGAGACCCTACGGGGAGCTGCCAGACAGGTCGCGGAAATACTATAGGGAGGCGGCGATCTTAAAGATCTTATAAGATACTTCCACCGCCACGGGTTACTCTGGCTTAAGTAATATACGGAGAATATGCTACGGCACCTTAAACGCTGCGTTAAAGAGTTCCCTACCCTCTACTGGCTACCGCATAAAATGGTTTAACGTACGGTAGTAACCATATATGAACAACTACCATAGCGCGCAATACTACCTATAAGCATCCTAAGGGAGCTTTAGGACCTACCTAATAATAATATAGAGGATAAACGCGACCCCAATCTGTTAAATATTCTATTAGGCCTAAGGGACTTACTAAGGGTATTCTTAGGTAGGCGAGCCAAAATTATAGCGCAGAACTTAAAATACAATCATGCAATTAATTTAAAAAAGGGTAAATAACCCCTAAACCTTCCTATTTACAACCTCTCTCGCAAAGAGCTTGAGATCCTATAGGAATACCTTAATAGTATATAGGAAAAGGGATGGATCTAGCCCAGTAAGTCGCTAGTAGGTATACCAATCCTCTTTATCCTAAAACCAGATGGAACTATAAGGCTATGTATAAACTATCACAGTCTTAATAAAGTCACAATTAAGAACCATTACCTACTACCACTAGTTAGTAAAATGCTGGATTAACTATCTAGGGCGAAGATCTTTATAAAGCTAGATCTATAAGACGCCTATTATAGGCTCCGTATTAAAGAAGGGGATGAGTGGAAGACCGCTTTTAAGACCTAATACAGCCACTTTAAGTATATAGTGATGCCTTTTAGGCTAGCTAATGCGCCTATAATATTCCAATTGTACATTTATAGAGCCTTAGGGGGACTAGTTAACCGTATATATGTTATCTATTTAGATAACATCCTAATCTACTTAAAAGACAAGAATTAGTATAAGCAACACGTCCGCCAAGTGCTGGAATATTTGGATAATTAGGGCCTCTACGCTAAGGCGTTAAAGTGTACCTTTAATACTAAGTAGGTCGAGTTCCTAGGTTACATCGTGACGCCTATAGGCGTAGTTATGGACCTAGTATGGGTATAAACGATCTAAGAGTGGCCGGAGCTAGAGAGCTACTAGGATATTTAAGTGTTCCTAGGCTTTGCTAATTTTTATAGGCGCTTTATCTATAACTACTTAAACGTCACCTGATACCTATCTAACTATATTATGGAAGCTTCCTAAGACCCGGCCTAAGGAGCAAAAAGCTTAAAGGTGGGAAGGAAGAAAACCAAGAAGGGACCAACTAAATAGTATAAACTATAGTTATAGTCTGGAAAGGTTTAGGATGCCTTCTAGGAACTATAAGTAAAGTTTATAGAAGCTCTATTACTGCGGCATTTTAACCCAAATCAGCCATTAATAATAATCACTAATATATTAAATTTCGCCCTTACTAGTATCCTACTGTAACCTAATAGGGATCCGGACGCTACCCAGCTCTACTAGAGACCAGTAGCATTCTATAGTAGAAAATTCCAGGGGCCTAAAGTCAGGTATTATACCCACGATAAGAAACTACTGGCTATAGTTAACTGCTTTAAACAGTGGCAATATTACCTTAAGCACGTAAGCCATACCACTTATATACTCTTAGATTATCACAATCTACGCTACTTTATAACTATAAAGGAGCTTATACCTTAATAAGCCAAATAGGCAGAGGAGCTTATGTGATTTAATTTTAAGATTAAATATAAGCTAGGGGAGAACAACCCTACTAATAGACTGTTATAACGGCCAGACTATGCCAAAGGCTTTAAAATGGGAGAAGGAAAATAGATAATAGATATCTTACTCCCTATATTACAGAACAAGCTCTAGGTGTGAGATACTTAAGCACCTATAGCTCCATGCACTAAGTCTTAGGTAGTACAAACCCTGTTGGCTTCTACTGACGTTCCAGCTAGTACCTGGTTTGTGGCCAATAAGGGTCCGAATATACCTAGATAGGACGTCCCTAATATAACTTCGGAACCTAGTAATATGCTACCTCTAATTGCTAAGCTATCCCCTTAAGCTAAAAGCGAAGCTATAGAGCAATTAGAACTTAGAGCCCTATAATAACTAAAGGACTTTAACCTTGTAGCGGCCTTCCTAACGCACGCGCATTAAAGAGTTGCAAGATCTATAGTACCATTAAGTCTTATACTTAGAGCAGTATGAGACAAAACAGCTTTTACCTAGAAACTATTTGAAAGGTTAACGGATCTCATCTATAAGGTATAATAGAGGGACGCTTCCTATGCCATCTTTAATACGGAAGTAGACCGGAAACGTAATGGAAAGAAAGCTATAAGGTGCTAAAATTAGGAACTAGACCTAATGGGCCTACTACGTAGAAATAGTAAGGTTTGGGTGCTATATAAAGCAAATCTATGATAGAAGATCCTTATAAGGAATTATAACAATCCTCTAGGCGGCCACTATGGTTAAGCTAAAACAGTAGAATTACTTTAGCGCAAATACTATTGGCTAAAGCTTAAGCAGGAAGCAAAGGAGTACATTAGCCATTATAAGAAGTGTTAAGTATATAAGATCTGTAGGCATAAGCTATAGGGTCTACTTAAGTTAGTTCCCCCCGCTAGTAAGCTATAGCGATATTACGCTATAGACTTCATTATGGATCTCCCGCCATCCAAAGATAGCTAAGGACGAATATATGATTTGGTCTTTATACTTATCAATAGGTTTTTAAAGTACGTCCAATACCTTCCCGTCAACAAGACAATTAATGCATAAGCGCTTACCAGCCTAATTAAGGAGAAATACTTTCTTAAAGTAGACTAGCCGCACTCTATTATTACTAATAGGGGCAGTGTCTTTATAAGCCAGTACTGGTCGGATCTATACTTTTATTTAAAGATAGACCACCGTTATAGTATAGCTTTCCATCTATAAATGGACGGGTAAATAGAACGTTAGAACTAGGAACTAGAGTCTTACCTATAAATATATTTAAACTACTAGTAAGACAACTGGTGCGAGCTACTTCCGTACACGGAGTACGCTTACAATTTAAAGTAATATATATTATATAAGTATACACCAATCCAAATTGCCTATAGCGTCTAACTATTTGGGTTTAATAGTGTACCTAGCAATCACTGGCTAAGGCTATATAATTAATTATAGGATCCCACTAGGAAGTTAAAGGACATCTACTAGAGAGTATAAGGATACCTCTAGGAATGGGAAGAGTAATAAAAGTATATAAAGTAGAGCCTATAAGATGCCTAAGAGCAGTAGAGACTCTAGTACAACTGCAAATACTAGGATAAGCATTTTAGAGTAAGTGATAAGGTTTTATTATATTTAACAAATATTAAGACCCGTCGACCATTAAAAAAGCTTAATGCAAGATACCTAGGTCCCTTTTAAGTTAAGGAACAAATTGGTAAGCTAGCCTCCTATCTCCAGCTACCCCTATCTATGGCCTATATATATCTAGTGTTTTACATAAACCTACTAGAGCTATAGTATAGACTACTACTAGAAAAGAACTTCCGTCTAGGCCCAATTAAACACCCTAAGGTGGTAGGCGAGCGGTACGAGGTTGAAGCTATACTATGCCATAAGTCTGTTAAAAACAAGCTTTAATATAAAGTTAAATAGCTAGGCTAGCCCGCTAAGGACTCTATATAGAAACTAGAGGATTACCTTAAATATTATAAAGATATTCTAAAAGAATATTAGGACCAAGGTCTATAATCTATAAATTACAGAAAGCGCTCTAATACTACAGTGTTATTGCAATCTATAAAGAAAGCTTGTAGTAGACCGCAAAAGGCCCCAAAGAGTAAATAGGTTAAATTGGATATAGAACGGACAGGCTCCGGAAACTATAAGGATTAGGGCTATGGCCCAAGGCAGAATAGGTCCTTAGCCTTTTTATATATATAACATAGAGTTGATAGGGTATTTTACTAGAATTGTATTCCCATTTATTAATCTATATTAGGAATATTGTTTCTAGGGCTCCTAAGCCCTTCCTAAAAGCCCTTTAAGGCCTTCTTAAGTACCTAATTAAGGTTCTCAATTACTACTATATATAAGAATAAATCCCAAATGCCTAATCTAAAAAGCCACTATGCCTTATCCTTAGGAGCAGGATTAGTATCTATTAGGCCACTAAGTAATAGCTAATAAGAATAGGATCTAGACCCCTTAGTCGGGGTATAAGTAGGTATAAAAACAGGGGTAGGACAATAAGGTATAGCTAGGGTAGAGATCCTTAAACACTTAATACTAATATTAAGTCCAAACCAATACCAACAAAGCTCTTACGGCGTTAGCTTATAATTAATAAAGACACGCTTAAGCCCAGAATAAACAGAGACGTTGGCTGGCTAGTATAGTCCAGAACCACTAAGACCTTGCTATAGTAACTATTAGTTACCTATCCATTAGGTACTTAAAGGGTAACCTACCTAATACCGCATTATATTATACTCTTTTAAAACTTAACGCGTATGCGCGAACTCCTTCTTATAGTAGATAGCAACCTTCTTCTTATTACCCCTATCCTTTACCCTATCCTTAGTGTACCAACCTTGCTCTTATATAAGGCGTTACTGGCTGGCTTACTAGGAATTATAGGCAGTGTAGATAGCTATAGTATAGTCTTAAATTTAACCAAGTCGTTTAGCGTTTATACTGGAATGAGAGAGAGCCCGGGCGATATAGTAGTTAAAGACATTAAAGGAACGTCGCTACTTAGGCCCAGGCTATTAAAGCTTAAAGTCAGTAATAGAAATCTATCAAGAATAGAAAAACTTACCTTAATGTAACTGCCGCTCTTAGTACGCATACATTAATTACAAGGACTGAAGGTATTAGATCTAATATAATATGTCTTATTACAAGCCTCCAGAATCCTCTTATTAGACTTCTAGTCTTTTAAGGATATACAGGCAAAATTATTCAGGCAGAACCAGTACCAGTTACAGGTTAGCAGAGGTTAAGGTTCCATATACAGCGGTAGGGCTAGAATACGCTAAGGAATTAGCTTAGAAGAGCAGTTAGTAGGAGAATAAAGAGGCATACTAAAATAATAATGGAAAAGAAGAAAATCTTAATAATATATCAAAGATACGTCCAAAATTGGACAAAGGTTGATAATGGGAAGTAAGGTGTTAAGAAAAAGAAACAGCTCAATAAGCAAGGTATTCTTATACTTCACCATCTAATACCCTTCCGGTGAATAGCCGCAACCTTGCCGATATAACTCCGTTACAATAGCGTTATTCAAAAGGAAGGAAACACGCGTATAAGTTATTTAACCATTACTTCCTTATAAAAACTAATCACGCGGCCAGGGAAGGCAATTAAGACGTCAATTAAAGATATATATAGGTTAAATTATACCTAAACAATACTATAATATCAAAAGAACAACGTTATAAACGTTCTTAACAGTCGCATAATAGCTATAGGCGCTATTACAAAGTGTCTCCTATTTGCTAGGCAGTAAAGCTACGCCAATTATATAGTATAGGACCACCAGATTTGAAACCATATACACCAAATCTTAAGAGATAAGTCTCTTTAATTAACTAATTAATTACCCAACTGTATATAGCAGCCCAAGGGCAAATGCGGGAGCAATGCGTTAGTGACGTAGGGGATTAGGAGAAAGGATTATAGATCATATCTTAATAGTTAAAGACGACGGTAAGCTAAGGCCCTATATATCAAATCCCATACCAAAAGGTTCTATGGAACTATATTAGGAACACCAAATTGCCTATAACACTTGCAATTGATTGCAGACCGGCATAAAGGCTTAGAAGTAGAGTTGTATAAAAATCCTTAGGTCAGCCTAGGTAGTCACCGGCATGCTTCTAGCAGGCTTTTAATAGGTCTCCTAGCAATCCTTATATCTTTTCTCTAGTCATGTTTTTCCTTATTAAGGTTTTCAGGAGTTCAAAGCAGGGGTTAGATAGATAGATAATATACAGCGGCATGCCAATATCTCTCTGAACCCCTTCTGGGACGAGCCCTTATAATCTCCCTTTACTGCAAGGTAATGGCGATCAGGGGCCAACCGCAAGAAAGGGGGGGGCAATATAAGGGATATTATTGTAGGTCACCTCGGGTTGCCCTTAGGACAACCCCTAGACACCCCTCGGATGGCCGTCGGTTACGTACTAGAGGCACATGCCCGTAGTATATAGTCTCCACGATCCTCAAGGCCTTACCTTTTTAAGGATTCGTCTCTCTTACCAATCTATCTTGTTCCATAATCGTGTCCTTATAGCCCCCTATCTACAAGTTCCCCTCACACTTATTGACTAAAAAAGTACTAAAAAGAATCTTAAAAAAAAGAAAATAAGTAAGTATAAGGTAAAGATATAAATAAAGAGTCCAATTAATAGAATAATAGCGTATATTATATAAATAGATAAATCCTTAAGGGGAAGGCGGAGTCTAAATATAAGGTAAGAAAGGGGTTTCCCTAGGTATATATAGCGTATATACCTTATATAAGAGGCCAGTCTAACTAGAACGTATAATTATCTAATTAATAGTATAGAATAAGAGTTATAGGTAAGTAGAAGGTAAGTTAAAGATAAGTTAAAGGTAGAATGGGCTTTATATATTAAAAGACAAATATTTCTAACCTCTTCTATTTAGAGACTAATTACTAGTTCTTCTTTAGAGGGGAACCAGCTTTCTATATAACCCTTTTAAGATAATAGTAAAACCTTTCGCCCCTATTTGTCTAATTATATCTTCTTTAGGATATAGATAGGACATTAATAAAACCTCTTACTGTAGGAGAGTACGGCCTCTCTCAGACAGGAAGTCACAGTATAGTTAGTCAGTTAGTTAGTCATAATTAGCTAGTAGAAAAGCGGTTAGTAAGAAGAGAAGAAAAGAGTATATTAAAGGAAAAGTGTGTCTCTTAGTCCTATCTAAGCTATTAAAGACTTTAGGGCTCTAGACCGATCTATATAAAATATATAAAAAGCCTAGACTCTCTTAAAGCTATGCCCAATCTAGATATTAAATCTAGGAGGCCAAATTATACTACTATATACCTCCTCTACCTAAGTTGTTGTCCCCTAATAACTTCCAAAACCTTATATTCCTACCTATCTTTAAAATAAAAGTATAGTAGGTAACCGCACGCGCTCCTTACCTTTACTATAAACCTAAAACGGTAAATAAGGAGACTCCATTCTAGTTAAATAAGACCGCTCTTATCTACTTGGCTAGGCAGTATAAGAGGCATTAAACTGACGGCTCTTATATAATATAGTTCTCTTACGTCTTTCTATTTACTTAGTTCTGTCCTATAATTCCTTAGGCAACTCTATATAACTCTATCCTTCTACAATAATAGGAGGTATAATACTTGGGTCTACCGTAACAGTTAAAGGATTAATTTTATGGTTAATGCAGTAGAAGTATAAGCGGCTATTAAAGCGCTCTATTTTAGTTGCGCGTATAAGCTGGAACGCATCCTTGTAGTTTTTAATAGCCCTAAAATGGTAGGAATACATCTAATTCCTAACCTTGTTCCTATTACCATTAAGGAAAAGATTACAATCTTAAACTACTACTAGAGAATCCCATTATTATCTACCCAGAAGGGCGTCAGATAAGGCGCTAGTAGTAGTAAGCTTAACTACAGCAGGGAAGTAATATGGGATTGCGCTATAAAGATTAGTATATCCAGATGGCGTACAGGGTAGTACTTTTAAGTCTTTGTAAGTATCTGCCAGCTCTACCTAGGTTCCTCCTTCTATAACCTTAAGGTTATTATAATTGTCCTAAACACTAATAAACCGTAGTAGTATTATTTGTTGGATTCTAGTTAAAGGTCCTTTTGCTCCATAAGGAAGGTAAGGCATAGTTATACACATATCTCCTTTCTTATACGGCTAAGCTACCTAGTTAGTCGCATACTTTTCTACGTCCTTAGTGGTCTAGTCTTAATTAGAGATCTTATATATAAATCTATTACCCTTAGTTAATCCTTATACTTTAAGATCTGCCTACTATAATTCTAAGTAATAATACACACCAGGTAGGATAATTGTGCAGTTATCCTTAGTTTTATTATCTAGAGAAATGCTCCCCTAAATTATATTAGCGCTATATCTACTCTCTAGGAGAGAGGGAATATTAACCTTAATATAGTGGAAAGCTATAGAGTCTCCCTTAACTGTGAATTTTGCATAATAAGGGTAGGAGATAAGTTGCTACTAGCTATTAGGCCTAAGAGCATAATAGAGATAGTAGTACTAAGGATCTTATTTTATTAGCTGCTAGTAAAGACTACGGACCATTATTCTTAACTAGCCGTAATTTAGCCGTCCATTAATTAGACGCTAGTAATAATAGTATATACACATTTCTTTATTAATTATTACTAAAATACTAAAATCCCACTACCATCTAAATATATTTAAAACTATGGATCTGTCTTGCTACTATATATCTTAGTTATCTAGTAACAGCATCTAATTAAGCAAAGCCCCTCTATCGTAGGAAAACCTTAGTACTAAATTATAAATAAACTTATATAGTCCTAAGGAGTTAGACGGAACTAGGGGTCTATAAGCTTTTCTAAACTACGTTAGGAAAATGGGAGAGTGGTAGGGGCTAGCCTAGGGTCATTTTAGCTAAATCCGCTAATCTGCTCATGTACACTTCTTTACACTAGCCTGGGGCCATATTAGCAACATTAGCACGTTTTATACGTTTTATACGTTTCATACATTTTATACATTTTATATGCTTTATACATTTCATACATTTTATACATTTTGTATATTTTATATAATATTTCCTATAACTGCAATATTTATAATTATAAACTAAATAATAAAATTCAAAATTCAAAATTCAAAATTAATGGTAGCTATAAGAGGTATATATTGCAGAAGCCGTATAAAGGCTTAATCTATATCGTGATACTGCTTCCTTAATTGGCGGTGTTCCTAATAATCTGCTGCCTACCTACCTACCTGCCTACCTATCTGTGCCTGCCTGTCGTGCCTACGTGTCTATACCTACCTTACCTTAGCAAGCTCAGACCATAGAATCAGTTAGCGGATATACGTATATCCACAAGCGGATATCGCTAACCTTTTTTGTCAAAAAGCTAATTCTATGGTCTGAGAGACTTTTCCAACGTTTCTTAAGCGATCCAACTTTGTTTGTATATGGAGCAGTCACCTTCTTAAACAAAATTAATCTACCCCCCCACAACAGCTATTATCTTAGAAATACTGTTAAATTAATCCGCAGAAGTAGCTCTATAATTAATCAATATATCTACCCTATTAGCCCCTACGATGTCAAACAGAAAGCGCCGCCGAACGGGTAATATGTTAACAATTAAATTACCTACCCCCTTTATAAACACAACATTAGTTAACCAGCGGACGCCTATCCAAATACCAACTGGAGCATCCGCCGAGCGGATATCGCGCCCGGTAATAAAGGAAGAGAAGGTTAGAGTTATTTCAAAGCATTTATGGGACTGGCGATGTTCCTTTAGTAACCTTTCTTTGGCGTGGCTACAGTTTAATACTAATAAAAGAAAAGGCGTAATAACAGATAAGGTGCAAAAAAAGAAGGTAAAAAAGAAGAAGGTAAAAAGGCTTATTGCTACCCTTCTAGGAGACGAAGAAATCCGTAATATAATTATAGAGACTGCGGATATCCATTCGGAACTAGTTAATGCGATTATAAATATCCTTTATAAAGAGCTTTGTAATCTTCAGCAAAAGACGGTTATCTTTAGCCCATAGAAGTCAGATCTAGAGTTTAAAGACGTTCAACTCTCGCAGGGCTATAAGGCAGTTAGTTAATATGCCCCTCTACTCTACCAACTAATAGAAGGATTATCGGCACAGTTAAGAACTAATAAATTACAAAATCCGCACCTAGGGCGGGTTATTCTTCTTACATCCATCCTTTTATTAGGCCGCGCTTAAAGCTCCACTAACTATTTTACTCGGCTCCTTAGTCTTCATCTTTAAGGCATAGGTATAAAGCGTTAGGTTCTATCACTGCTTCATAAACTAGGACTTATTAACGGATATATAACACTTAACTGCTAAAAGATGGAATTGGCCGAACGCTCTAAGGAAGGTCATAATACCAGCGGCAGATATACTAGTGCTAACGTTATTAAAGACTCACCTCCAATTAATGTCTGCTCTTAATAATATCTATGTTATATATAACAATTTCGACTACCTTAAGCGAACGTAATATTAGTTAATTAGAGACACTAGTGTTTTCTATTCCTATACTACTAGAAAGCTTGTCCACGGATCTTATATTCCCCCCAGTGGCCTTCTTTAAAGTATGCTGCATAACTAGGTGCAGCTTTAGATTAAAGATATTACCAAGGCGCCAGGTAACATATATAATAGCATTTAAAATTGGATATCTATTTTTATAATTATAGATTCTCTCTAAAGTACATATCTAACTGCTATAAATGGTATTTTCAAATCCAACACCGAGCTTGAATATCCGCGTATACCGGAGATTAATATTCTGCCATCTATAAAGACAATGCATATAAACCTAGGCCCTATTATAGAGAGCGAGGCTTCTATAAATGGCAACTACCGCGTACTTAAGACAATCTTCCTAGAGCAACTACAGCTTAATCGCGACAACAATTTCCAGGACCAATTATATCTGGCATACAGTAACCAGAAAACTATAAAGCTTATCTACACCTATAAGCGGGAGCGGGCGGAGGCTGCGCTCTTATATAATAGCCACTATTAGGTACTACCTGTTTCAGGTCTCTAGCACCTCCGGTTAAACTTCCTATATACAATTATAAGGACTTTCTTTGGTGGTAAGCAATATGCGCAGCAGTACTCTACGCTCTATACTTATATAAATCACCTTAGGCAACGAAATATTCCTATAGAGCGCCCTCTATTCCACTATCTTAAAGAGCTAGTACTGCATAGTTTTAATACACACATTGTTGCGCTCTTCTTAATACATATCCATAATAGGCTTAACATCCACGAAGAAGGCGCGGTTAAAAGATATATTAGGTCCTTAACGCCCAAGCAGTTTCTACAGCATATTAAGGATATCCGCGTAGCGGGTTTTAGCTCTAAAGTCGGCCGCAAGGCTAATAAATTGGTTCCTCTACAGACCTCCGCCCGTAAAGGTTCTTAGATTATAGATCAATTGCTTACAGAACCCAGCTCCGCTACTACAAGCCAGCCTACTCGGATTGTCAACATAGAGTTCTTTAATTATATTCGGTATCTACAGGTGGTTAAAACATATAAAGTGTTAAAATACACTATTAAGCATGCAGATATCGGCCTTCTAAAGTGTGTAATTGCCCGCCTTTACCTTTACTTTACCGGATTAAGGAGTAATAACTATATATCTAAAATAATATACTTCTAGAGGTTAATTGCAACGAAGGCATATAATCCAGTACTTTAGCGGGCCATACTTGTAAACGGGTTAATTAATAATCGCAGAGAGCCAAATAGCTTTTTTAAAGCCAATTAACTTAATAAACTACTAAATCTTCAGCTAAAGGAGCTACTCCAATTACGCGGAAACTCAACCTTTGGAATAGACTCTCTATTTAGGTGGAGTGTTCTTACTACAAGCTATACTAGACCTCTTTATGCTAAGTTTAAAAGCGCATTTAGTAAGTAGATAATATCCAATTATATAATTAAGTCTCCTGCGGTTAATATCCAGTCCCTTACGGATATAATTGCTAAGGACTCAATTGTGCGTCAGCGTGTGTGGGACGTTGGGTTTAAGGCACCTGCTATTCTTTAACTTAGATTAAAGCGGCTCTTATAGGGCGGCATTACTGATTTTAATATACGGATGTCTTATATTAGCGGTTTACTATACGACCCTTATAAGGACGGATTTAATAAGGCTACAGATAATATACCAGAGGACTTTTAAATACTTAGGCTTATAGTACGTTTCTATCTTTATATTAAGCGAGTTCTTTTATTAATATTAATTTTAGCTAGCGTATAATCTTCTTAGTGCGTAGTATACAATGTAGCAGTTAGCTATTTTGTGGTACGGATATATAAATATCTTCATCTTAGCTTATACGGATATCTTTTATCTTAGCTTATACGGATATCTTCACCTTAGCTTATGCGGACATTATAATATTAATTAAGTATATCTATTAAATATAAGGCGGAGACTTAATTCCTACATATATAGTAGCAAAAAGGTAAGGGCTACTATTTTATTATTATAAACCCGCAATAACAGCCAACCCACAGCAACAGCTAACTTGTATCCACTCATTCGATATCTAATAGCCCAGCATTATATACAAGTGCAGTAATACCACGCCTTAGGAACTCAAGCTTATCCTTTATCTTGCTTAGAGAATCTACAAACTTATTTAACCGGCGGTCTATAGCTCAAACATCTTTCGCTATATTAGTTACCCGTTCACAAACTATATTAACACGCGCAAAAACAGCAATCGCCGAATACACCCCAACAGATTCCGTGCCAGTAGAAGTAGCAGCAGCAACAGCAGCACCCGGCGTGCTAGTAATTAGTAAAAGAGTCAGAGGAGCAGCAGCAGAGCGGGTGTCTCTACGGCCGCGCGTACTACTACGAGTGGGAGTCTTAATAGGGGGGGAGGTCTTAGTGGGGGGGGGGAGGCATAGTAGCGCGGGCGGGGATGGTACGAGAACAAAGCTATGCGGATATCAGCTATATCCATATTATTAACACGTGGATACTATACCTTCTTAGTAGGCGTTTTAGCTGGATTATTAGCAGAAGTTAATTTCGCACGTTTTCTGCCCTAAGGTATAACCGGCTCTGGATTTAGTAAACTTTCCTATACATATATTAGCTGACAGAATAATAGTATACTATTAGCACGTACCTTTCCGCACAACCTGCCATCTACACGATATCTTAAGCACGCACCCCTAAAATAAGGCCTAGAGTCCTTCTTGTAAACGCGACATTCGTAGCTATACTTCTCGCATAGAGTATATAGCGGATTGTGTAGCTTACTAAAGCTACCCTTAATATTCTAGACGTATGTTAATATCCACTAGCGACTTTCCTTCATATTCTCCCAAACACCAGCTTTTAAAGTGTACCATTTATTCGCTAACGGCACTTAGATAGGAAGGCGCTCGTTTATATTTATAGTGCTGCAGAGATTACAAGGGCTGCGGAGATTATAAGAGGATAAAGGAGGGCTTTTAGGAGAGTTGGCGTTATTAAAATTACTCTCTTTATTATTATTTAAAATCTCTAACATTTCTATTAGATTACTACAAGAGGTAAATTAGTAAATAAGACATTAAAACAGTATAACTAACATATACAATTCAATAGCTATCTTAGCCTTCAGATTCGTATCAGCAGCCTTTTCAGCCTACTTTCTAAGAAAAGAAGATAAATAGGCCTTATCAAGCCTCTTTTCAGAAGCATTAGGTAGCGGCAGCAGAGAGGCAGACGGCGAAGAAGCGAACGGCAAAGTGGTCCACGGCAAAGATGTAGGCAACGAAAAGGCAGGCAGCAAAGAGGTACGCGGATTTTCAGTAGATTTCACTCTATCCATATTTTTGTCGTCTACTAAATCCTACAAAGAGCACTTTAGTACATATTTTCTAAAATCACATTAGTTACAGGCATAATTTAGTATTAGAAAGCTTACTCTTTAGAAACAGAGTCCAAAGGCTTAGTAAGAGCAGCCATAGCGTGCTCAACAGCATCCTTGTTCATTTCGCGCATATTAAGTTCCTCAACTGCCTAGCTACTGTTATTCGCATTAACATCGTTTATAGTTGTAAATAAAGGCATTATAGACAGTAGAATGCTAAGGGACAGTAAATAAAACAACAATGATAAAGTTTACGGTGCGGTGTTATAAGGTGGAAGGTTAGTAGAGGAAGAAGATATACAGAGGTTAATTTAAGATAAATATCCAATCTGCAAATTTTATTAAAACAGCGCACTAACAAATAATCGCTGCTATAGTGACTTACCTTAGTAAATATTAGCAGTGCGAATATATAAATACCTTTATCTTAGCTTATGCGGATATCTTTATCCTAGCTTATACAGACATCTTTATCCTAGCTTATATGGATATCATAATATTAATTAAGTATATCTATTAAATACAAGGCAGAGACTTAATTTATATATAGTAGTAGAAAAGTAAGAACTACTATTTTATTGCTCTAAACCCGTAATAATAGCCAACCCGCAGCAATAGCTAACCTATATCTACTTAAATTCTATATCCGGCAACCCAGTATTGCGTATAAGTGCAGTAACACCACGCCTTAGGAACGCAAGCTTATCCTTTACCTTACTTAGAGAATCTCCAAACTTATTTAACCGGCGGTCTATAGCTCAAATATCTTTCGCTATATTAGTTACCCGTTTACCAACTATATCAACGCGCGTGGAAATAGCAATTGCTAAATATACCCCAACAGATTCTATACGAGCGGGAGTACCAGAAGTAGCACCAGACGTACTAGGAATTAGTAAAAGAGTAGGAGTCTTTAAGGGAGGGGAGGTCTCCAGAGGGGGGATAGTGCGGGTACAAAGCTATATAGATATTAGCAATATCCGTATTATTAAAATGCGGATATTATACCTTCTTACTAGGTGTTTCAGCCGGATTACTAGCAGAAGCTAATTGCGCACGTTTTTTACGCTAAGGTATAACTAGCTCTGGTCTTAGCAAACTATCCTATATACATATTAGCTAATAGAATAATAGTATACTATTAGCACATACAGCATATACCTTTTTGCACAACCTGCCACCTAAGCGATATCTTAAGCATATACCTCTAAAATGAGGTCTAGAGTCCTGCTTATAAACGCGATATTTATAGTCTTGCTTAACGTATAGAGCGCATAGCGGATTGCGCAGCATACTAGAGCTACCCTTAATATTCTAGACGTGGGTATATATCCGCTAGCAAGCTTCCTTTATATTCTCCTAAGCACCAGCTTTTAGGGTATATCATTTATTTGCTAACGGCACTTAAATAGGAAGGCGCTCATTTATGTTAATATTAGATATTATAGCTTGGGCCATCTACGTACTACGGAGCTTGCAAGGGCTGCAGGGATTATAAGAGGATAGAGAAGGGCTTTTAGGAGAGTTAGCGTTATCAAGATTGCTCTCTTTATCGTTATTTAAAATCTCCAACATTTCTATTAGGTTACTATAAGAGGTAAATTAGTAGACAAGATACCAAAATAGTATAGTTAACACATACGATTTAAAGGCTATCTTATACTAAACATTTTGCGCAGTAATTCTATTAGCCTGCCTCTTAAGAGAAGTAGAAGCATAATAATAATTAAACTTTTTAGAAGCAGCAGGCGGCAAAAAGGCAGGCGGTAAAGAAGTAGGCGGCAAAGAGCCAGGCAGCGAAGAGGTAAGTAGATTTTTAGCAGTTTTTGTAATAGCCTTATTATGGTGCTCTACTAGATCCGATAAAGAGTGTTTTAGTACATATTTCCTAAAATTATATTAGCTACAGGTATAATTTGGTATTAGAAAGCTAACTCTCTAGGTAAAGACCCTAAAGGATTAGTAAAAGAAAGGGCGTCCTTAAAAGCGTTCTTAATTATTTTATTATTAATATCGCGTATATTAAGTTCGTTAACTAAATAGCTGTCGGACGTGTTTAGAGGTGTAAAAGAAGGCATCGTAGATAGTAGTATACTAATAGACAGTAGATAAAACAATAATAATAAAGTTTACGGTACGATCCTATAAGGTGAAAGGTGCGGAGGTTAATTAAAGGTAAATATCTACGCTGCCAATTTTATCAAATTAGCTTACTAACAAGTAATTGCTATAGTGACTCACCTTAGTAAATATTAACCGCCTTATAAACGCTTATTTGTAGCGCGCAAATCCTTTATAGTTAAGTGTAAGGGATATTATTGCGGTACCTCGGGTTGCCCTCAGGGCAACCCCCGGACACCCCTCGGACGTCCGTCGGTCACGTGCCGGAGGCACGTGCCCCTAGTATATAGTCTCCACGATCCCAGAGGCCTTACCTCCTCAAGGATTCGTCTCCTCCACAATCTATCTGTTCCTACAATCGTGTCCTTATAGCCCCCTGTCTACAAAGTCCCCTCACATTAAGTTACTACTAATTAAGGTAAGTAGGCGCCGTCTAGTTAACTTATAAAGTAACATTAATATAGAATCACCGCTTAATTAAGGTGCTGAAGAATAGTTATAAGCGGGTATCGGGTTCACTTAGTAAGCGGATTTCTTACTTTTAAAGTACACAGACACGTCCTTTCGTTTTCTCTTACCGCGAGGCGGATCTGATATTGGCTGAAAGTCTTAAGGCATAGTAGCCTAAGAAGAACGGATAATATCTAGTTACAAGAATTATAAGACACTTAAACTAAATAGCTAATATAATATAGGTTCTATAGGTTTTAGGAGCTTTAGGTATAAACCTTAGTATCTCTTTAAATAAGAATTTAATAGACTATTTAAATGCGCATACGGAGATCAACACTTAACACCTAGATATTAATTAGAGCTCTGCCCTAGTCCTAGTTAAGTTAACGAATAAGTAAAACGCTAAGGAATATTAAATACCAACCTGCTAAAGCTGCGTTATATCCAAAACTAAGGGCGGAGATTAAGCACTAGGCTATAGGTTCTAAGCTGCGCTTAGTTTAGAGAGTAAAGATTAAATATTAGACTGCAAATTCTAAGCTGCACCCAATTTAGAAGGCGGGGATCGAGCATTAGTATATAAATTCTAAACTGCGCCTAGTTCAAAGGGCGGAGATTAAGCATTAGCCTGCAAACCCTAAGCCTTAAAGTTTCCTAGGAGCGGAGATCTAGTATCGCAACTTAAATCCTAAGCCTTAGGATTTTCTAGGAGCGGAGATCTAATACTACGTTACAAACTCTGAATTTCCGGATTTCCTACTACCTAGGAACTGGTGCTACGTTATAGATCTTAAACTTTGGAATTTTTTGTAATTGGAGATCTAGTACTGTGTTACGAATATTAAACCTTAGGCTTATCTAAAAGTTAAGACTTAGTATTGCACTATAAGCTCTAATACTTAGACTGCCCTAAAGATTTAGATTTAATACTCCACTATAAGCTCTAATATCTAGATTGCTCTAAGGGCTAAGACCTAATGCTGCGCTATAAGCTCTAATATCCGGATTATTCTAAGGGTTAAGATACGGAGCTACCTTATAAGCTATAATACCGAGCCTACCCCAGAGACTGGTTTCTAATACTATAGTATAGACTTAGATATCCTGGAGCTATAGGGAGTTAATATCTATTATTATAGTATAGACCCTAATATCCGAGAGGCTGATGCTTAATACCGGACAATAACTAACGCTGATTATTACCCTAGGGCTCTTAATACCTGGCCTAACTTTAAGATCCTAGATATCCGCCCTATATTAAAAACTAGACCCAACCGTCACGTTGCCAGGACTAATATCCGTTATAGGGCTTTGGTGTACTTGGCCTAAAGGTATTCTACTAGCTAGAGTTTAGGCTAGCCAGCTGCGCGTTCCTGCTAGATATAGGCTAAGAAGGTAATAGTATCGGCAGCCCTATATACGGATTTTCGGCGGATATCGATTAAGGTAGCTAGGCTACTTATATTTACGGACTTTAAGCTGCTAATACTATACGCCTCTCCACTACCCTAGACCGTGGTAATATCTACTCTACGCTATCTTTTAATTTGCTTGCTAATGCTAATAGCTAGCTCTCTGCCTAATTTACCTTTTCTACCTCCTCTTAAATAAAGGCAATAAACTTATCTAGATTATTACCAAGCTAACTATAATTCTAATTAGGTAGGTTTTTCTTAAGTGCCTTATGGCTAGTTATATACCAGGCGCAGCTATAAAGAGCGGTAATTTGCTTATTAGATATAACGTAGCTTAAGGTCAGATTCCAAATAGCGTGCTAATATTTCTTCTCTATTTAGTTACAGAACCAGTTTTTTATACTTACGGTAAAGGCCTTTTATTACATCTTCCTTGGAATCCCCTCTATATACGGCTTGCGGATATTAAACTCTTTAAAAGCCCGTAAAGTAGGATTATAGTTAGAGCAACAACCCTAGCCACTAGTAGACGGAGACTGCTCCTTATAGTTCTCTAATATAATCTTTTATAAGCAGCCCTTTTCCTCATTTACAAGAGCATATATACAATGGGAGAGAGCTGCTCTTTTCTTAGCTTCAGTCTTTAGGCGCCACACTAGCTTCTTTAGTAGAATATCCATAGGTAGAACTACGGATATTCCACCTAGACTAAGCTCTTGTCCTACGTTAAATGCGGATGCATTAAAATTAGCATCACTGCACACAGACACTCTTAAAGATATATTGCTAGTAAAATTAGCAGCCCCATCCTCTTATAACACCTGTCACTTAATATAATATTCGCGGCTAAGTTAACTTGGCTAAGATCGGAAGGCTCTACCAGTATAACCGCGATTTTTGGCTAGCCCAGCAATATCCTCACGCGGACCTTTATACTAATCCTTAATTAGAAATATCGCCTTACCTTTTTAACTACTACTATAAGCACCGCGTCCAAGTCGTTACCATATTATATTAATAGACTTGTCTCTATATATACAATACTACACAATATAGTTGAAATTAGGAATATTAGCGCTATAAGCAAGCGCGTTAGAGGAGAGCAAAATGCGGATTTTAGAGTTAGGTTTTCTTAACTCCTTATATAGTCTGTCTTTATCCACAATAGCTAATAATATATAATAAAGCTAAACAGCTCTTCTAGCCTATACTTCCTAGTACCTGTAATATATCAACTATAAATAAATTGTGTCCCTCCCTAGTAATATTAGGTCCTTTAAATTAAGAAAGATAATTGTCTTTAGGATCCAGTAGGGAGTTAGTATATATTAGATTCCCTACTTAGCGGATATAACGGTATACGCGCGGTCTATAATAAAGTATAAGCTCTTAAAGAACTTCTTACTTTCTTACTTAACATATTCTCTAATAATTAATAGATCTAGCTAGTTAATTAATATCCATACTATATTAATATTATTTTAAAAGCCCGCCAACTCTTTAACAATCTTAAACGTTATATTATTAAGCGTTATAGTATAAGCAAACCAAGGCCTCCGCCCTAATAACAACCGCACTTTCTATAGCTATGTATACAAACTCCGGAACGAACCCCCCTAATTAGCTATAAGGTGCACCTTATTAATCACTACTAAGCTAACATGCGCACGAAAGGCAGGGTTAGTAAGAGTCTTATAAAACCTTTTACTAACTAACAGTTCTGGTGATATTAAAATATAGGTGTATACTCCAATACGGATTTCCCGTAAAAGATGTACGGATATTATCTCGGTGTATATATAAACCAGCCTTATTCTAGGAAGCTCCTTAATCTTTACCTTCTACTCTATACTAATTGCATTAAGTAGCAAGATAATGATTACCACTAAGGCCTAAAGAAGATATAGCATTGCTTATATTATTATACTCTTGCCAAATAAGGTTCTTGTAATAAGTATTATATCTTTTTCCTTAAACAGTAGCTACCTAAGGGCTTTAAGCTGCTCTGCACGTCCGTGATATGGATATAAAAAAGCAATAGCCTTATTAACCTTACTTAGCTGCCAGGCCTTGCTCTCTCCGCAAAGCGTAAAAAGCTAATCTTAAAGGTCCCATAGCTATCACTCCTAGTCTATTCTATAACTCCTCTAAGTTTAATTATCCAACACCTAATACGGTCGCGGCTGTTTTAGCACCTTATTTAACTTCCTCCCTCTCCGCCTAGTGGGTTTTGGTACTGGTATATAGTAGATTTACCTGAATATCCGTAGCTTAGTGGTTGGCGCATAATAAGGTTTTAGTGGGTGTTACACGCTATAATGCTAACGCTATATATCCGCCAGGCTATAATAGGTTCTTTAGGGTGGCTATTATAGATCTATAGGGGTTTAATATATATTAGCTAGCGTTTAATAAAGTTATATATAGTTACAGAATTGCTAATAACGCGTTTTTTTTTTTTAATAAAAATGATTACAAGACCTAAAAATACCTAAGTAATAAAAATGATATATTCTAAAAGCCTATGTTCTGTTATATAATTAATTAACTTTAGGGAATGATATAAAGTCCTAGTATTAAGTTATTTTAATATCCGCAATCTCTGCAACGCGGATTTCATCGGAAATCTAAGAAACTTTGGAAATGTGGCTCAGACGTGATTCTGGTGGTTTCGCACAAATATAGTTAGTCAGCTTGCGGACCGATTGAAAATCCGCACCAACAGAATCACGTCTGAGCTTGCTGAGGTAAATACCTACCTGTCTATATCTGTAATTCGGGGGAGAGGTCGGCCCGATCGAAGGCTCTGCTTGATTCGATTGCGATTGATTGTATTGATTGTATTGATTCGAATCGTTCTCTATGGGCGTTCGCTGGCTGTACGTTTGAACGGTGGTCGTCTGGGGTGCCTCCCTAAGAGGCCTCGATTCGATTTGATTTGGTAACAGGGTGATATCGAGGCTCTGGTTCGATTCGATCGATCGATTGAATTGATCGTGGTGTTCACTGGCTGGTCGTTCAAACGATTATCGTCTGGCTCTGGCGACGGTCCTACCTACCTACCTACCTACCTACCTACCTACCTACCTACCTACCTACCTACCTACCTACCTACCTACCTACCTACCTACCTACCTA
>Ga0307507_10002561_pt1 | contig 37691 bp, 20 predicted proteins | sample 7_EM_MG_FD_207223 | JGI IMG/M metagenome (GOLD analysis project Ga0307507, IMG submission 207223) | Populus trichocarpa ectomycorrhiza microbial communities from riparian zone in the Pacific Northwest, United States - 7_EM | ecosystem: Host-associated > Plants > Roots > Unclassified | place...
AGATTGCACACGTCCGTGCAACCCGTAGAGCCACAGACGCGTGTTAAATCGGGAAGGAACGCGTTCTTTCTGCCGGACTTTCAGTTCAGATTTAATCTGACGCTTTTGCAACCGAACGTTCCCTTAGCATAACAGACGAGGCCAAAGACTGCCCGCTAAATCTCTACTGAAGTCATCCGGACCATGACGCGTGATGAATTGGCCCACACTCCATAGCACATGACTAGGTAGCACAATACGTACTCCAGCTTGCTACGAGGACTACAAGCTCTGTCAGAAGTGCGGAGTGCAATGACAAGAGAGCGACGTCAGGCAAGCTGTAAGTTAAACTCGCGAAAGTACTACAAGGGGGTAGCCTGAGCAGGCTGCTCGCCCTCTCTGCTAGCGCTGGCGTGGCTTTAGCCATATACAGCGTATTATAAATCCACAGAAGCCACTAGAATAGCTAGATAATATAAAACAACGACAGGGGGCCTTATATCTTATATCCTAAAAATGCCAAATCTTATTTGCTGGAACAATGGCTACTATCTACTAAGAATTCGATACCCAATCCCTTGAGATTCTCTTTAAGATCTAGGCACCCGGCTCTCCTACCGAGAGCGTAATATTGCTTGTTCCCTTTCTTAATACGCTAGTTAGAATTACTAAAGGATTGCTAGCTTCCTTAGTATATCTCGCAAAACTATGTTAAATTCTTTCTAGAATCTACAGACCCCTTAAAAGCAGAGAGGAAGGAAGCTAAATATTAATACCCTAATATAACAGCGCCTTATTGCCTATGCTAAGCTTAATCGCTTTTACCAAAGGAAGCCGTTTAAAGAAATTGCCTTTTTAAAGGGGGTCTCTGTGTGACGGCTTGAACAAATGCCGCACGGCTCGAACAAATGCCTCTGAACCAAAGCTTGAACGAATGCAACGTGTGCTTGAACAAATGCTGTATTACGAAGATATCAAGGTAAGGAGCAAGAGAAGGTGGTGAGGCCACGTCTATATACACAAGCCAAGCCCTAAGCGAACCCCTGACTAGGTGACGCGCCCCAGCGCCGTCACACTCTGCATATAAGCAATTCTTATATAAAGCATTTAAAAAGGAGGGCTATTTCTAGCGTATTATAACAGAGAAGCCCCTTATTATATCTAAATAATAAAAGGCCTGGCTAAAATAGGCCTATTCTTATCCAGAACAGACTCCTGAGATATAGGTAGTAGTAATTTAGATAGATAAAGCGTCTATTTAAACTAGTAGAGGCTAGATTTTTGTCACTAGATATACTAAGGAGAAATATAATATTAATTACTATATCCCTAAATTTAGGGGGTATTTAAGCTAGATAATTTATAGTAGTATCTCCTATAGGAATAATGGGCCTCTGGTTATTTTTTAAAAGGATTAATTAATTATAACGTGTCCCGTGTAACGGAACCTTGTAGCAGGAACTACGGTAGGTCCTATTATTAGGCTAGGTATATAGGTAAGAACAAATTAACAACATAATAATAACTAGTGCAGTAGTTGCCTAATAGATTAACTCTAATTGTATTCTAAGATTTACTACAAAGAGAGAACTATCTGGGTAGGGACTGTGGTCCTTTAAATATACAACTATACGCCTAAGAAATCCCTTTACTCTATTAATCTGTTAATCCGTTAATCTATTAATCTGCTTATAGATCCCACGTTCCCCTAATCCTATAGATTATAGATTAACTATATAACCTTAGTTACTATTCCTTATTATATAGTTCCACTGGCTCCATTCTAAACTGTACCTATATTAACTAACTAGCTTCCTCCAACTCTTCTCCAAGTAGTCGTAATATTGTACTTAAGCTGTCCGTAATACTATCCCCCTCCTCTTTATCTTCGTCCTTAAAGATTCCTAACATCTCCAAGTTATCTACTAGAGGTGTAATGTCCATTTAATTAATCTGGTTAATATCTTTACTTATTATGCCTAAAGCTTCTTCTTCTTCTTCTACCGATTGTTGTAATTGTATAGTACTTAAGATTCTTTTTTTAGGTAAGGCCATGCCTTCCTATTCCCGTTGCGCCAACAAAAAGTTAGTATGTGTTATAATTACAGCTCCCTCTAGTTGCCAACCATCCTCTTATACCGAGTGCACTAAGTCAAACATTTAATTACTCTATAACGTTCGCTCTATATCTAACGCTAAGTATGCGCGTCCTATAACTCTTAACAGTCTTTGCGTTCCCTAAGTAACTTATTATAGGGTCTTATGTTTAATCTAAGGCCAAAAGGCTTAAGAGCTCGCTTATGGCCGCCTATAATAAACTTCATCGTTCCGCTAAGGAATTAGCCCTATCGCTAGAGGCTTAACGCCGTGCGTTAGAAGCATCTGCTTATATATTTAAACTTTAACAAACTACCTTTGCTCGGCTAACCCGTCTTAAGAAGGTGCGTAAGAAGGTTTATTCTAAGAAGTTTCGCCTAGTTAAGCAGGGTCTCCGTAAATTGGAAGTAGAGGAGGCTAAAGCAGGCTCGCGTTTACTAGTAAGGGAAACAACTCTAAATAGCTTAGTAGGTGCTCCTCTTAGGTCCCCCTTAGGTAACTTATTTTTTTATAATCCTTCCTTATTAATATTGCCTAACCTACTTTCTTCTAATACTTCCGTACCTTTCCTATAGCATTCTCTAGGTTGCTTAGTGGTTTCTAGGTAGTCTCACTATAGCCTATTTACTTTACTTTATACCATATTTTGTCATCTACGTCCTTATAACTAATAATCTTTAAAACTTGCTATTTGTCTTCCTTTTATCCTCTATATATGTCTGCCTTGTAAACTAGTGGCTTAATATCTCCGTGTGCTAGTTCTAGCATCGCAACATATTATATAGGGTAGATCTTCATTTTAGCTAGTAGGTTTAACTTATATATAACCAATAAAATTCTTTACTTAACTTTAAAAGGTCCTAGTCTAACATGGTCTAACTTCTTACTTAATTATCAACTCTTAAAATTTTTATATAGTAGCTATACTTTATCTCCCTCCTTAAGATCTGGTCCCTTAGATCTCTTAGTATCATAGTACCTTTTTATCCTTTACTGTACTAGCTTAGCTGTTTCTATAAGGTCTATATAAAGATTCATTAACATCTCTATTCTTTGTTTAGCTATGCTACTCGTTTTCTTTACTTAGTATGGCGATAATGATATTCTTAGTTTATACCCGTAGTTTGCCTTAAATAGTAATGTCCCCATTTCTTCTTATAGTATTGCATTGTATGCAAACTATATAACTAGTAATAATAATACCTAATTATTCTATGCGTGATTAACATAATGCCTTAAATACTGTTTTAGTATCTAATTTAGTCTTTCCGTTTATCCGTCCATCTGCGGATAATACGCTGTAGAGGTTGCTGCGTAAACTCCTTATTCTACCAGAAACACTTCCTAAAATACTACTATAAATCTTAGATCTCTGTCTAATATAATCTTATTTAGTGCTCTATGTCTTGCAAATACTTCCTTTATATAGATTCTAGCGATATCTTCTACTAATATCTCTTCTATGCATGCTATAAAGTATCCCTACTTTATTAGCTTATCCACTATTACTAAAATTACGTTATAATCTTGTCCTGTAATAGAATCTCTTAACTTTAGTAACTTAATAATAAAGTCCTATAATATAACCTCCTATAGTCTTTCTGGTACTTTGATAGGTTATAGCCCTCCGTACAGCTTATACCTTATTGGTTTGTTTCTTTAGCAATCTAGATATTTCTTTATAACTTATCTTGCTAGTCCCTAGATTTCTTAAATAATATATTCCTTTTAAAGTCTTAACACTAAGCCTATAGCTCTGTTATATCCTTATATTATTCCCTTGTGGAATTCCTTAACAAACTCTTCTGCAATAGACTTAGGTATATATATTGCTTCTCTATTTTCGTATTACTCTAAGTCTAGATCCTTTGCCTATACTTCTTAGATCTTCTATATCTAATTACTCTTTAGTAATTTATGGATCTGACTTTCCTTAGTTACTGCAATTTTTGGATAATTATACCTAATTAATCCGTCTTAATCCTTTTGCAATAAAGCTCCTAATAGCTTTTTATTACTTTATAGTTCAGCCTTTCTACTTAGAGCGTCTGCTCGTGCATTATCTATACCCTTAGTATACTAAATTTCAAAATAGTATTTTATAAGCATTTCCACCCATTTAACCTATCTTTGGTTAAGTTTCTTTGTTATTAGAAATCCCGTAAGGTTCTTATAGTCTATCTTAACTACAAATGGTTCCTTTATGCCTTATAAGAATACTCTCCATTCCTTAAGTGCTGTAACTATACCTAACAACTCCTTATTATAGATGTTGTAGTTTAACTCTAGTAGTGTTATTTTCCAACTATAGTATGCTACTGGATGTTACGGACGCTTTAAGTACAGTGTTATAACTACTTAGAGAGGAGTCGGCGGAAGCTAGTTAGTTGATACAGGCACAGTCTAGAATGGATCCGGTGGAACCATGTAATGAGGAATGGTAAGCGAGTCACATAACGTTGTACACAGTATACGAGGAGTACGCAGTATACGCCACGTATAACACGTATAACACGTACCTTACGTACAAGAGAGGATTTCTTAGGAGTACGGTTATGTATTTAAAGGACCTTAGTCCCTACTGTAGATAGTTCTCTCCTTGTAGTGAATCTTAGAATACAATTAGAGTTAATCTATTAGGTAACCACTCCACCAGTTATTATTATGTTATCATTTTTATTGTACCTACATACCCAGCCTATTAACAGAACCCACTGTAGTTCCTACTATAAGGTTCCGTTACACATTCACTACCAAGGTTACGGTATTGGAATAAAATCGAGTAATATGCCACCAAGAGCAGCACTAGTCACGACGGCGTCAACGGGAGCTATAACCTTAGGGCTAGGTGATACTAGTATAGACAATAGGGATTCTTAAGTGGTTACGCGAGGTTAGTTACAGGAAATAGTTAATCACTTACAAGACAATAATAGGATACTTAAAGAACGCATTAATGGAATTAGAGCAGTAAAGATTAAGTTACCTTTAATTAAACGATTCTTAGAAGAAAAGTTAAAGCTTAAAGGATTTCTTACGTAGATGTACTTTAAGGTAGTATAGGAAGGAGCGAAGTTAGTAATATCATTAGATCAAGTAGCCTATACAGGATTGTTCCTAATGGGGAGGGCACTTAAGTGGTTTAAACCGTATCTCACGGAAATATAGGCTAATGGGGAGGGCACTTAAGTGGTTTAAACCGTATCTCACGGAAATATAGGCTAATGGCATAACAACTACTAACTAGGATGTACGGTATATATTTACCAGTTAGAACGGGTTTATAGAGCGACTAATACAGATATTTAAAGACCTAGAGGCTATAACCACAGCGGAACGAAAGCTTCAGAACTTAGTACAACGCACTTTAACTATTAAGTATATAACACAGTTTTAAACACTAGCCACACAGGTTAAGTGGAATAATAGGGCGCTTATAGCACAGTATAAATAGGGACTTAAGGCTAAAGTCTAGGACGCAATTATCCTAATGGAAAATGCGGATACTCTAAGAGAGTTAATAGATTAGTTAATAAAGATTAATAATAGAATCTATTAAAGGGAACAAGCTAAGAGAGGGCAAGATAGAGTTCCATAGTTATATAAGGCGCAAAGTACGCAACAACAGATATAGAGTTAAAAACTATAGAATAGCACGGAGCTAATAGACCTAAGTAGTACTAAAGAAACCTGAAGATAGGAAAAGAAACTATAGAAACCTAGAGGTTAAGGATTAAGTAATTAAAGGACTAAGAAGCAAAGGCTAAACCAGGGATCTTAGCAGTAAAAGACATTTAGGCGGACTCCACAGCAAGAAAAATGGTTTAAAGATAGAGCTTACATAAATTATGGAAAATAGGGTTATTTTGCTAGAGACTATAGAGGTAGTCCAAGTAACTACACAGTAAAGGGAACCAGACCAGTAGACGGCGCGTACATACAGAGGGATAATAGTGCACTATAAGAAACAAAAGAGTGTTCAATTAATAGTTTTGCGTATTGTTACAACAACGCATACCAAATTTATAAAGACGCTAAGTACGGCGCAAGCTATTAGCCATAAGAGCTAGAGTTAAAAGGACTCCAAGAAACCAAAGAGTTAGATAAAGAATAAAATCGACTCTATAAGCTAGATTAAGATGTCACAGCAATATACGGACAAAGATTAGTAGTAATAATAATAGAGTCAGAGTACTTATTAATTAATAGCAACAAGGACAAAAAGGAGGCTAACTAAAAGCACTTAAACCTTAAAAACGCAACAGAAGTAGAGACTGAGACCACCACCAAGTAAGGTTTAGTAACGGGTATAGCGACACCATTAAATACAATTTCCATCGCTTTACAAGATAATAGGAGTAACATTTAGAAGAAACTAAGTAAGCAGACAACTACTAGTGCTAGCTTATTACTCAATAAAGGCAAAAGGCCATAGGCTTAAGATTCTTAAGAAGAGATAAAAGAAGCTTAAGATTCTTAAGACAAGATAAGACACACCTAAGAACCCACAACAGACAAAAACCAATGGGAAAAGGTAGCAACTTAGTTTAATAATAAACGAATAAGTATAGGACGCAAGTTCAAGAACTACAAGTTTAGGGAACAGATAAGAACGTTAGCAATCTTAAATAAATATAGTATTCAGCCTAAAGATTAATTAGTTAATACTAGGATTAAAAAACAAGACAACTACAAAGATCTAGCTACAAGACGCAGAAAACAAGAAACTATAGATAAGTTTAAAACAAGAATTATTATATAATAAGAGCAGAAGCTAGACAAGAGGTTAGCTATATTAGGTTATATAAGGGATAGAGCACCTATATAAAGAGTTACTAATAGGCCGAGTATAGGGATACCTAGGGCAAAGTAGTTAGACAAACTAGAATAAGAAGAGGATCTAAATATTCCAACCAGGTTTAAAGAAAGACATACCAAAGGATATTACAATATAGCGATAACAAGGTATTTTCTAACGGATAGACTATACATACTAAACCAGTTATACGGAAAGTGGTATAGGCAACGACACAACAACAAATAGAAAGACTTTTATATATAGCTAGATAAAAAAGTTGTCTAAAACCAACCCATTATAGAAAAACGTATGAGTTATATCAAAGGAGCATTAATTATAATATTAAGGAACCTAGAAGAGGGATCTAGGGACTAGAGAAGTAAGCGGCAAGTCTTAATACCCACAGCAGAGATACCAGTAGTTAGGTTAACTAGATATAGGTTTAAACTTAAGAATAAAGATAAACTAAGAGTTAACCCAAAACATGTAGCGCATTATACACTATCATAGATAGCTTATATAGATAACATATATAATATACATAGAGCACCTAAAGATAAGAACCAAAAGTACCTAGTAAAGATATATTAGGCACCAGAGGAAAAGCGGTTTAGAAATACTAAGTATATATATAGTTAGCACCCAGTAGAAGTACAAGGTTAAGAAGACTTAACACTTTAACTAGGAAGATTCCTTATAGAAGAATACCTAAATAGACGATAGTGGTAGAAGTGCCCAGAGAACACTTATCTATAGTATATAAAGGAAAAGAAACGAACTAAGTATTAGCCAAAGTTAGATTAAGTATAGGCAGGATCTAGCAGCCAACAGTTAGGAAAAGGGGAGGTGTATAAAACTAGAGGGAACTAGTGTTAGAGCCTTAAACCCTTAAAGAAATTTAAGGACAATACCTAAACTTAAAAGCTAAGTGGCAAAATTAGCAGTTCGAAGTGTTAGTAGATAGTAAAGTAATAAGAAACCACATATTACCAAAGGCAGTAAAAAGGATAGGGTTACCACATAGATAGAAGAAACACCTATATCTACTTATAACAATTTTAGGAGACCAGATAGCCTATAGAGGAGGTATTATTAATCTTAAAATAGGACCTATTTAGATAACTATTAAAGGGAGACCAGTCAAAATGTCTTTTAATATCCTACCATTAGGACAGGATAAGGTAATACTAGGAATACCTTAGTTATAGGAGTACAATCCAAAGATTGATTAGGTTATAGGTTAGGTCAATATTAAGAATATATAATAACACAAAGTGCAACAGCAAACCAAGTTGGTATAGTACCAAGTCGGAGCAATATATAAAGAGACTGAGCGAGGCTTAAGTTATGTACTAAAAAGATACTATAAGTATGGAAAAAAGTTATAGTTACTAGAAAGTAAGAAGCTATCAGAGCATGCAGCTTAGGACTATAAAATAGAATTAAAAGAGGGAATAAGTCTAAAGTTCTTTCTAATCTATAAGCTTACTAAAATAGAGTTAATAGCGCTTAAGGAGTTTATCCAGGAGAACTTATGAAAGGGATATATTAAACTGTCATAGTTATTAATAGGATATCCAGTATTATTTATCCCAAAGAAAAACAGAAAACTTAGGATGTATATAGACTATAGATAGTTAAACAGCATTACTAGGAAGGATAGGTATCCTTTACCCTTAATTAGCGAAATCCAAGACAGGATAGGTAACGCAAAGATCTTTACAAAGATAGATCTAAGGTGGGCGTACTACCAGATTAAAATCAAGGAAGGTAACAAATAGAAGGCAGCCTTTAGGTTAAAGGAAGGACTATATAAGCCATTAGTTATACAATTTAGGCTTATAAACGCACTAGCAATATTCCAGAAGCGAATTAATAGTGTGTTAGGAAAACACCTAGATAAATTTATTATAGTATACCTCAACAACATTATTATCTACTTAGAAAGTAAGGAAGAATATAGAGAACACGTTAAATAGGTCTTAAAGAGACTATAAGAAGAAAAGATGCCAGTAGCGATTAAGAAATGCGAGTTCTTTACCAGAAAAACTAATTTTATTAGGTTTATTATTAAACTAGGCTAACTCAGCATAGATCCAAAAAAGATCAAGGCTATAGTGAATTAGTAAGAACCAGAGAATATAACACAGTTAAAATCGTTCCTAGGGTTTTGCAATTACTGTAGAAGGTTTATAGCGCAGTAGTTACAGGATATTAAGCCGTTTACGCAGTTAACGAAGAAAGAAGAACTATAGGCATAGGGGAAGAAATAATAAAAACTATTTAAGAGAGTTAAAGAGTTGTTTACCTAGAAGCCAGTTCTTAAGATCTATCAACTAGGGCTAGAGACGGTTATAGAGACAAATGCATTAGACTTTACACTAGGGGCGTACTTCCTATAGAAATATTAAGATAGATAGCACCCAGTGGTATACTACAGTTAAAAGATAACACTACTAGAGTTAAACTATGACATCTATAACAAGGAGTTATTAGGTATAGTTACAGCACTTAAGGAATAGAGAGCGTTCTTATAAGGCATAAAAAAACCATTTATAGTTAAGACAGACTATAAGAACCTTATAGGATTCCTAATAATAAAGGAACTTAACCGAAGACAGGTTAGATAGGCGGAAATACTTATAAAATACCATTTTGAAATTTAGCATACTAAGGGTACAGATAATACACAAGCAGATGCTCTAAGCAGGAAGGCTAAACTATAAAGTAATAAAAAGCTATTAGGAGCTTTATTGCGAAAGGATTAAGACGGATTAATTAGGTATAATTATCTAAAGATCGCAGTAACTAAGGAAAGTTAGATCTATAAATTACTAGAGAGTAATTAGACACAAAAGATCTAAAAAGTATAGGCAGAGGATCCAGACTTAGAGTAATATAAAAATAGAGAAGTAACGTATATACCTAAGTCTATTGCAGAAAAATTTGTTAAGGAATTCTATAAGGGAATAATACAAGGACACAACAGAGCTATAGGCTTAGTATTAAGACTTTAAGAGGAATACATTATTTAAGGAATCTAGGGACTAGCAAGATAAGTTATAAAGGAATATCTAGATTGCTAAAGAAACAAACCAACAAGGCATAAGCCGTATAGAGGGCTATAACCTATCGAGACACCAGGAAGACCATAGGAGGTTATATTATAGGACTTTATTATTAAGTTACCAAAGTTAAGAGATCCTATTACAGGACAAGATTATAACGCGATTTTAGTAATAGTGGATAAGCTAATAAAGTAGGGATACTTTATAGCATGCACTAAAGAGATATTAGTAGAAAATGTCGCTAAAATCTATATAAAGGAAGTATTTATAAGACATAGAGCACCAGATAAGATTATATCAGATAGAGATCCAAGATTTATAGCAGCATTTTAGGAAGTATTTCTAGCAGAATAAGGGGTTCGCGTAGTAACGTCTATAGTGTATTATTCACAGACGGACAGACAAACGGAAAGACTAAACTAGACACTAGAGCAGTATCTAAGGTATTATATTAATCACGCATAGAACAATTGGGTATTGTTGTTACCAGTTACACAGTTTACATACAATACAACACTATAAGAAGGAATAGGGACATTACCATTTAAGGCGAATTACGGATATAAGCTAAGAACATCATTATCACCATAATAAGCAAAAAAGACGAGTAGCACAGCCAAGTAAAGAATAGAGACGTTAATGAATCTTTATATAAACCTTAAAGAAATAGCTAAACTAGTACAAGAACAAATAAAAAGGTACTATAATGCTAAGAGATCTAAGGGACCAGATCTTAAGAAGGGGGATAAAGTATAGCTATTATATAAAAACTTTAAGAGTTAATGACTAAGTAAGAAGTTAAACTACGTTAGACTAGGACCTTTTAAAGTTAAGCAAAGAATTTTATTAGTTATATATAAGTTAAACCTACTAGCTAAAATAAAAATCTACCCTATATAGTATGTCGCAATGCTAGAACCAGCACACGGAAATATTAAGCCACTAGTCTATAAGGCAGATATATATAGAGGACAAAAGAAAGACAAATAGCAAGTTTTAAAGATTATTAGTTACAAGGATATAGATAACAAAACATAGTATAAAGTAAAGTAGATAGGCTATAATAAGACTACCTAGAAACTACTAAGCAACCTAAAAAACGCTATAGAAAAAGTATAAAAGTATTAGAAGAAAGCAGGTCAGGCAATATTAATAGAGAGGAATCGCTAAAAAACAAATCGCCTAAGGGGGACCTAAGAGGAGCAATTGCTAAGCTACTTGGAGTTGTTTCCCTTATAGGAAGAAAGTTAATCCTTTTGTTACCTAGCTTAAACAAACCCTATTAAACAAGTTTCTACTTCTTAGAACAGACCTTCTCACGGACATATTTAAGATAAAGAAGACGGGCAGAAGCGGATAGACAGGCTTTAAGGGCACGCTATTAAGCAGCTATAGCCTCCTACTCCGCTTCCTATAAACAATAAAGCTTATCTAAGGCGCTTAAAAGCTTACTATTAAGTTTCGCAGCGGTAGATTAAATATAAGACCCTATAATAAGTTACTTAGGGAACTTAAAGACTGTTAAGAGTTATTAGACGCGTATACTTAGCGTTAAAAATAGAGCGAACATCGCAGGATAATCAAACATTTGCTTTAGTACACTCCGAGCAAGACAAGGGTTGTTAAGACAAAGGACTCGCCAGCGCGACACACACTAACCCCACCTTTACGCAACAAGAATACGGAGACAGCATTATCTTACCAAGCAATAGTATAGCAGCTACGGTGCGAGTACGGCGCTGCGCTTGTAAGGAAGAAGGAGCTTTAGCTATAATAAGTACAGATATTAACCAGACTAATTAAACGGACATTACACCTCTAGTGGACAACTTGGAGATGTTAGGAATCTTTAAGGATAAAGATAAAGAGAAGGGAGATAGTATTACAGACGCTTTAAGTACGGTGTTACGACTACTTAAAGAGGAGTCGGCGGAAGCTAGTTAGTTAATACAGGTACGGTCCAGAATAGATCCGGTAGAACTATATAACGAGAAATAGTAAGCGAGTTATATAACGTTATACGCAGTATACAAGGAGTACGCAGTGTATGCTACGTATAATACGTATAACACGTACCTCACATATAAGAGAGGATTTCTTAAGAGTATGGTTGTGTATTTAAAGGACCTCAGTCCCTACCATAGATAGTTCTCTCCTTGTAGTAAATCTTAGAATACAATTAGAGTTAATCTATTAGGCAACCACTCTACTAGTTATTATTATGTTATCATTTTTATTATACCTACATACCTAGCCCATTAACAGAACCCACCGTAGTTCCTACTACAAGGTTCCGTTACACTGGATGCTATACGTCCTAGTGCTTTTATAGCAAGTATACTCCTAGTATAAAGTCTAATACATCTGTCTTAACAACCGTTTCTAACTTTGGTTAATAGATCTTAAGGATTAGTTCTTAGGTAAACAACTCTTTAAGTTCCTAGAATAGCTTCTTCTACTTACTACCCCAAACCTATAGTTCCTCCTTCTTTGTTAACCTTGTAAATGGCTTAATACTTTTTAACTATTATACTATAAACCTCCTATAGTAGTTATAAAACCCTAGGAATAACCTTAACTATATAACGTTCTCTAGTTCTTGCCAACTTACTATAACTTTAACTTTCTTTAGGTCCATACTAATTTTTCCTAATTTAATAATAAATTCTATAAAATCTATTTTCCTTATAAAGAACTCGCATTTCTTAATTGCTACTAGCATCTATTTTTCCTATAATCTCTTTAAGACCCATTTAACGTATTCTCCATGTTCTTCCTTACTTATTAAGTAGATAATAATATTATTAAGGTATACTATAATAAACTCATCTAGGTGTTCTCCTAATACGCTATTAATTCGTTTCTGGAACATTACTAGTACATTTATAAGTCCGAATTGTATAACTAATAGTTTATATAGTCCTTCCTTTAACCTAAAGGCTACCTTCTACTTGTTACCTTCCTTAATTCTAATCTAATAGTACGCCCATCTTAAATCTATCTTTGTAAAGATTTTCACGTTGCCTATCCTATCTTAGATTTCGCTAATTAAGGGTAAAGGATACCTATCCTTCCTAGTAATACTGTTTAACTATTTATAGTCTATACACATCCTAAGTTTTCTATTTTTCTTTAGGATAAATAACACTAGATATCCTGCTAATAACTATAATAGTCTAATATATCCCTTTTATAAGTTCTCCTGGACAAACTCCTTAAGCGCTACTAACTCTGTTTTAGTAAGCTTATAAATTAGAAAGAACTTTAGACTTATTCCTTCTTCTAATTCTATCTTATAGTCCTATACTGTATATTCTAATAGCTTTTTACTTTCTAGTGACTATAACTTCTTACCATACTTATAGTATCTCTTTGGTATATAACTTAAGCCTCGCTTAGTCTCTTTATATATCGCTCCAACTTAGTACTATACTAACTTGGTTTACTATCGCATCTTACATTATTAAGTATCCTTAATATTAACCTAACCTATAACCTAATTAACCTTTGGATTGTACTTCTATAACTAAGGTATTCCTAGTATTGCCTTATCCTATCCTAACAGTAGGATATTAAAAGACATTCTAACTAGTCTCCCTTTAATAGTTAACTAAATAGGTCCTATTTTAAGATTAATAATATCTCCTCTATAGGCTATCTAATCTCCTAAAATTGTTATAAGTGGATATAGGTGTTCCTTCTATCTATATAGTAACCCCATCCTTTCTACTACCTTTAGTGATATGTGGTTCCTAGTTACTCCACTGTTTATTAACGCTTTAAACTGCTGATCTTACCATTTAACTTATAAATTTAGGTATTGTCCTTAAATTCCTTTAAGGGTTTAAGGCTCTAATACTAGTTTCCTCTAGTTTTATACGCCTCCCCTTTTCCTAACTGTTGGCTGCTAGATCCTATTTGTACTTAGTCTAACTTTAGCTAATACTTAGTTTATTTCTTTTCCTCTATATACTATAGATAAGTGTTCTCTAGGCACTTTTACTACTATTATCCATCTAGGCATTCTTCCGTAAGGAATCTTCCTAGTTAAAGTATTAAGTCTCCTTAACCTTATACTTCTACTAGGTGCCATCTATATATATACTTAGTATCCCTAAACCGCCTTTCCTTAGGTGCCTAATATATCCTTACTAGGTACTTCCAGTTCTTATCTTTTAGTGCTCTATATATATTACATATATCATCCATATAAGCTATCTATAATAGTATATAATGCGCTATATATTTTAGGTTAACTCTTAGTTTATTTTTATTCTTAAGTTTAAATCTATACCTAGTTAACCTAACTACTGGTATCTTTATTACGGGTACTAAAATTTATTATTTACTTCTTTAGTCCCTAAATCCCTCTTCTAGGTTCCTTAACGTTATAATTAATACTCCTTTAATATAACTTATACATTTTTCTATAATAGGTTGGTCTTAGATAACTTTTTTGTCTAGCTATATATAGAAATCTGCCTATTTATTATTGTGTTATTGCCTATACCACTTTCCGTATAACTGGTTTAGTATATATAGTTTATCTATTAAAAAGTACCTTGTTATTACTACATTGTAATATCCTTTAGTATATCTTTCTTTAAATCTAGTTAGAATATCTAGATTCTCTTCTTATTTTAGTTTATCTAACTATTTTGCCCTAGGTGTCCCTACACTTAGCCTATTAGTAACTCTTTATATAGGTACTTTGTCCCTTATATAACCTAGCATAGCTAACCTCTTGTCTAGCTTTTACTCTTACTATATAATAATTCTTATTCTAAACTTATCCATAGTTTCTTGTTTTCTGCGTCTTATAGCTAGATCTTTATAGTCATCTTACTTTTTAATCCTAGTATTAACTATTTAATCTTTAGGCTAAACACTATGTTTACCTAGGATTGCTAACGTTCTTATTTATTCCCTAAACTTATAGTTCTTAAACTTACGTCCTATACTTATTTATTTATCTATAAACTAAGTAGCTGCCCTTTCCCATTAGTTTTTATCTGTTATGGGTCCTTAGGTATGTCTTATCTTGTCTTAAAAATCTTAAGCTTCTTATATCTCTTCTTAAGAATCTTAAGCCTATAGCCTTTTGCCTTTATTAAGTGATAAGCTAGTACTAGCAGTTGTCTACTTATTTAGTTTCTTTTAAACGTTACTCCTATCGTCTTATAAAGCAATAGAAATCGTATTTAATAGTATTATAATATCCGTTACTAAACCTTGTTTTATAATGGTCTTAGTTTCTACTTCTATTTTAACTTCTTTAAGGTTTATATGCTTCTAGTAAGCTACCTTTATTGCCTTATTATTGGTAAATGCTTCGCCTATGTTAAATTTATTATCTTTAATGTCCGATCTATAAGCTGGTTCATTAGTTCCTTTAAACTTAGATAATAATAGCTCTTATAGCCAATAGCTTACGCCATACTTAGCATCCTTATGAATTTAGTATATGTTGTTATAACAAAACGCAAAACTATTAATTAAATACTCTTTTATTCCTTATAGTGCACTATCATCCCTCTATATATACGTGCCGTCTGCTAGCCTAGTTCCCTTTACTGCGTAATTACTCTAACCACCTCTATAGTCTCTAGCGAAATAACCTTATTTTCCGTAATTTATATAAGCTCTATCTTTAAACCATTTTTCTTATTATAGAGTCCGCCTAAACGTCTTCTGCTGCTAAAATCCCTAGTTTAGCCTCTACTCCTAGGTCCTTTAATTACTAGATCCTTAACCTCTAGGTTTCCATAGTTTTTTTTTTTACCTTTAGGTTTCTTTAGTACCACTTAGGTCTATTAGCTCTACACCATTCTATAGTTTTTAACTCTATGTCTATTGTTGCGTACTCTACGCCTTATATAACTATAGAACTCTGTCTTGCCCTTTCTTAGCTTGTTCCCTTTAATAGATCCTATTATTGATCTTTATTAACTAATCTATTAACTCCCTTAGAGTATCCGTATCTTCTATTAGGATAATTGCGTCCTGGACTTTAGCCTTAAGTTCTTATTTATACTATGCTATAAGCGCCCTATTATTCCACTTAACCTGCGTGGCTAGTGTTTAAAACTGCGTTATATACTTAATTGCTAAAGTGCGTTATACTAAGTTCTAAAGTTTTTGTTCCGCTATTATAGTTACTTTAGGGTCTCTAAATATTTGCGTTAACCGTTCTGCAAATCCATTCCAACTTGCAAATATATACCGTATATCCGGGTTAGTAGTCATTACACCGTTTACTTATATCTCTGTAAGGTAAGGCTTAAACTACTCTAGAGCTTTTCCTAATAAAAATAGTCCTGCGTACGCTATTTGGTCCGTAGGTGTTGCTAACTTTGCTCCTTTCTATATAACCTTAAAATGCATCTGTGTAAGAAACCCTTTAAGCTTTAACTTCTCTCCTAAGAACTGTTTAATTAAAGGTAACTTAACCTTTGCTGCTCTAATTCCATTAATACGTTCTTTAAGTAGCCTGCTATTATCCTATAAGCAATTAACTATTTCCTATAACTAACCTTGCGTAACTACTTAAGAATCTATATCTGCTATACTGGTGTCTCCTAACCCTAAGGTTATAGCTACTGTTAACGTCATTGTAACTAGTGCTTTGGGTGGCATATTATTCAACCTTATTTAATACCGTAACCTTAGTAGTGAATATATAACGGAACCTTATAGTAGGAACTACGGTAGGTCCTATTATTAGGCTAGGTATATAGGTAAGAACAAATTAACAATATAATAATAACTAGTAGAGTAGTTGCCTAACAGATTAACTCTAATTATATTCTAAGATTTACTACAAAGAGAGAACTATCTAGGTAGGGACTGTGGTCCTTTAAATACATAACCATATACCTAAGAAATCCCTTTGCTCTGTTAATCCGTTAATCCGTTAATCTATTAATCTACTTATAGATCCCACGTTCCCCTAATCCTATAGATTATAGATTAACCACGTAACCTCAGTTACTATTCCTTGTTATATGGTTCCACCGGCTCCATCCTAGACTGTGCCTGTATTAACCAACTAGCTTCCTCTGACTCTTCTTCAAGTAGTCGTAACATCGTACTTAAGCTGTCCGTAACATCCCGCTCTCGTCGCCACATAGGCCAAAAGACATGGAGTGCTTGCGAACTTATCGCAAGCGCGGCGGGATTCAATATATGTACTCTTATATTAATTAAGCTAGGATATAAGAGGAAGATAATAAATAGCGACGTCTACCGGATATATATATGCCCCAATATTAAGAAATTTGCATGGGAATTATAGCAAATACTATAATACCAGCCTATTCTTATAGAGGATAATGCTCTAGTTTACTTAGTAAAAGTAATATGCTTAGCCTAGGAATAGAACGGCATACTTATAATAGAATGGCCAGTAAATTCCCCTAATTTAAATCTAATTAAGAACGTCTAGAGGCTGTTAAAGGGGAAGATATAACGCCGGTTCCCTATAATAAAGGAGGAAGTTAGGCAGTACGCTAAAGAGGAATAGGAGAAGCTCGAGCCCGAAGAATTTAAAAAGTATACAGGCAATATAAGGGAGCGCTGCCTTGCTCTTATTGCTGCTGATGGAGGGCCTACAAAATACTGAATAAGCACTGTTTTTAATGTGGCAATGTGGCAATGTAAGCACTAGAGGAGACGCTTGCAGGGAGCGCGCGGCAGCCCGCTCAGGTAGCCCCCTTGTAGCCTATTGTTTAGCGCCCGTTTTAGCCTGCTTGCTGGGCCTGTCTGCGGACATTTACATAAGCTCCAGCCTCGAAATCTTGGCCAATCAGGGGTATAAGCCCCAATTCACTTCCTAATTTCCTCCACCCCTCCTTTGCATCAACCCTCCCGCCAACCTATATTCCCCTAGCCGGCCCAGCTTTAATTCAACGGCACAACCCAAACGTCCCCAACACGCTCTGCCGGTGGATGCCCTCTCTCCCCCTCCTTACACCATCACGAACTGAAGAAGACGCGATGGATCGGGCTCTTCACGGATCATGCGCCTGCGGGCGGAACAGATATATTGTCGAGATACCTGCGGGTTCAGCACAGCTCGCGGAGCTCACATACGACAACAGCAGCGCAGCGCGTAAGTCAAAAATTTCTTCTGCCGGCTAAATCCACACCTCCCGCCCACCTCCTCCCGTACCGTTCTCTGCAAAAGCAAAGTCCTCGTTTCACCAATTGCCCCAGCGGCCTCCAGAAACCGATTGACCAATTCCCGCCACGTTTAGGCCACCACCAAGCCACACCTCTGACGCTCTGGCTCCGCGTCCCGCTCTCCTGGTTCCACTCGGCGACCTTCAGCCAGTTCCCCGACGAAACGCACCGCAGCATCCAGCGCACCTTCGTGTCGCCCTTCGCGTCGAACACGCGCCGCCAATTCTGCGGCTACTGCGGCACCCAGCTGACGTCCTGGCACGAGCGCACCCGCGAGGATGCCGACTTCATCCAGCTCACTGTCGGCAGCCTGCTGGACGAGGACCAGGAGGCCTTGGGCGAGCTGGGCTGGCTGCCCGGTGATAGCAGCGATGAGGAGGTGGCCGGGGAGTCGTTGCCCGAGATTCACAGACGTGTTGCGGAGAGGTTTCTGCAGCCGGCGGGGATGAGAGGCGCGCCTTGGTTTGAGGAAATGGTGGAGGATACAAGGCTTGGGAAGCTCAAAAGACAGAAGGGTGGGCACGTCTCACGAGGCGGGAATGTGAAAATTGAGTGGGAGGTTGTGGAGTGGACCGAGGGGGACGACGCAGATGATGAAGCGGCGGAGGGTGTCAAGGGAAAGAGGAAGATTGGCGACATTGAGGATGATGACACATATATGGCTGCAGCATGAAGGGACGGTAGTCTGGATTTGGAGGTGTAAATTTTGGCTGGGCTCACGCTGCGGAATTAGTATAAAGGATATATATGGTTGAGGAGGGCGAAAGGTTCTATCTATGTGTTAAAGGGATCTCGAGTGTGTTCTTTTGCGCGTTCGGACTGGCATTGTATCAAAAATGGGCAATCGGAGATCGGTAACGGGATATGATATTAAAATTAGCAAAACTGGGTTAAGTTGATAACTATAGTGGTCTTTCACTCGATCCGCCTAGTAGCTCCGACTCCCGAAATTATCGAAGGGGACAGGATATTACTTAACAATGAAAGGCTGGGCGGGGCACATTTCCAGAAACGTTAAGGATGAGCTCTTGGGCGTCCAAGAGAGCAGCTAACAAGCGGTAGTTCATCTCGGTGTATTTTGTCATTACAAACAAACATTATTTTCCCTTTATCCTTGTCAGCATTGGCAATTAGCTGTTGTAAGAGGCCAAAGACTGTTCGGGTAGGTATCGGTATCTCCTTGCGCAGCCGATAAGCAGACATTCCGTCTGGACTTTTCTACCATTGCTGGAGACCATTTCTAAAGTCGAAGATGTAGTGGCGACCCCCGCATACTAGGCATAGAGTACAGGTTGAATAAATATCTAACATATACTTCTCTCTTTATCTCTATTCATTTTACGCATTTATTCCTTTTTCCTTTTTCCTTTTCCACGATTGGGTCATTATATGAGAGGTGGAAAAAAAGAGCAGGGAAGATCGGACGCCAAAGTACGCGGCAGAAGATGAGATTGGCGTGGGGGAAGTCATCAATGCATCTGGTCATAAGCAGGGACTAGGTCGGAATTTTAGTCTTCTAAGTATTTGCACTGTGGGTATTCGTACAGACAACACGTGGGCTGCTCTAGGTGGGAGTATCGTAAGTCTAATAGAATTTTTCAGGAAGATTAATAGGTCTCTGATTAGCAAATAGGTCGTTGCAATCTATAATGGCGGACCGCCTGGTGTTATTTATGAGTTGTGGGTCACCGTGGGTTTGACATATAGATGATCGATAAGAGTATTGCTGTCTCGTTCCTCTACTGGCGTATCGCTGTATGCATTGCTGAGCTCGCCTCTGCGATTCCTTCATCTGCCGGAGTCTACCACTGGGCATCCATTACTACTAGTCCAAAGTATGGGGGAGCTACTAGGTGGTTTGCTGAATGGTAAGTTGGGGGCTATTCTCTCGCAACGGCGCCATCATGAGAGTCGCTTATGATTACTTCATGCTGGATTCTTTCCCGAGGCTTCTGCTCCAAAAAGTCATCAAGTTGTAGCTTCGATGGCCTTCCTTGAGACATAGAAACCCCAGGGTGACCTGAGGAGAGGTTGGACGAGGCGCAGATTGTTCATAGGTGGAACTACTTTGCCTGGATTTTCGGCTCTGCATCTATGTCTGCCATCATAGCAAATCAGATTATCAGCATGTGGGGTTTATTCCACCTTGACTACACTTGGCGCTGGCATATCTTTGTCACATATCTCATTGTGACCTGGATGTGCTGCGCGACGGATCTCTTCGCCAACCGTGCCTTACCGGCTATCAGCAATCTCGGATTATTCTTTATGATCGCAGGCGTTATTATTACTATTTTGGGTTGAACCATCATGCTTAGTACGGCTGGAGACGGCCATGCTTCAACAGCTTTCGTATGGCGAGATTGGCAGAATCAAACTGGATACACCAGCGACGGCTTCGTTTTCCTCGCGGGAATGCTGAACGGTGCATACGCTGTCAGAACACCAGACTGTATCTCCCATTTGGCTGAAGAAATCCTACGCCCACGAACAAACATCCCAACAGCTATTGGTGCACAAGTGGTAGTTGGTCTGTAACAGCATTCTTCTACCTCATCGCACTCTTCTACTCAATCAGAGGCTTGGACAGTGCCCTCGGAATTCCCTACACTTTCCCACTCGCCGAAGTCTATCTCCAAGCCACAAATAGCAGAGGTGGTTCACTGGGTCTTCTCATGGTTATCTTCTGTCCCACGACCTGCACCTGCATTGGGACCTACATCACATCAAGGCGAATGCTGTGGGCCCTCGCCCGCGATGACGCTACGCCTTTCAGCAAATTCACCGGCTGCGTCAGTCCAACGCATAAGAATCCGTTTAACGCGACGTTAGCTTGTGGTGTCGTTTGCACTATGCTTGGGTGTATCTACGTTGGTTCTTCAACGGCCTTCAACGCCTTCGTTGGTTCCTTCGTCGTTCTTTCAACGCTCTCTTACCTCGCTGCAATCCTGCCCCATATGTTTTCTCGACGAGCTTGCGTCGTACCCAGACCTTTCTGGATGCTTACTCTTATTGCTTACACAATCCTGGGTATTAGCTGCGCGTATATCGTGACATTTGTGGTTATTTATTGCTTTCCGTATAGTTTACCAGTCACTAAACAAAGCATGAATTATTCATGTTTGATTACTGGTGGCCTGACGATATTCGTGGGGATCCTGTAGGTCTGGAAGAGCAAAGGGGATATGTAGGGCCGCAGGGGTTGGTTGAGGCCGAGAGAATATTGTCGGAGGCATGTGTAGAGAGAGTGAGTGGGGATAAAGGTTAGTTTGTCGAAAAGGAAATGTAGCGGAATTCAGATATAATCTGAATAGCGGTCATAAACCTGTAGACAACGGCAATACTATACACCGCAAATGAAGAATTCAGAAGCTTGCATATGACATCGATTTATTTACCCGCTACGGGGGATATCCTAAGAATTGATCTACACACATGCGGAGCTAATACTCACTCTTAATGAACTATTCGAAATGCCCTAATAGTAAGACTAAAAATCAATAGTAAGTACGTAGAAAATACCAAGTACGCAGTGATGCTTGTATGGAACGTTGCGAGAAAGGTGGACCCGGCGTCATCACGAAGCCACTAAGCCCGAAACGGCAGAACATAAACACCACGAAATGTTTCCACAACACCACCACCATAATACAAGCCAGTCCTCTCCCGTCATGGACTCCTTCAACATCAAAACAGCCTCGGTCTACATAAATAACCTCCTCTTAGCACGAGGCTTACTCCGCGATGGCAAACCAATTGAGTTCGCCCGGCCGTCCAAGGCGGACGGAGGAAAAGAGGCCACAATGGCGCAGATCATCAATCTCGTCCACGACCTGATTCTAAAACGAGACGTACGTGCAGTCTAAACCCCCCGCAAACCCCTCCCCCCTCTCCAGCACCACCAAGCCAGTGAATCACAGCGAATCACGAAACCCCCATCAGACCAAGCTAACCGCAAGTCCTTCCCCGATGCACAGCGCGACCAAGGGCACCGCGAAACCGTCGCCCAAACCCTCCGCACGCTGCGCACCGACGCCACGCGCGCGACCCTCGCGCTCGAGAAACTCCAAACCCGCAACGACGAGCTAGCGCGGCAGCTCTCGCTCTCGCAGGCGCAGGAGCGGGCCGCGCGGGCGGCGCAGCGCACGGCGGAGGCGGCAACGCGGGCGCTGCGTGAGGAGATGGCGCGGCTGAAGACGACGGTGCAGCAGGTGCGCGCGGGGTGCGCGAACGATGTGCGGAAGCGGGACCTGCAGATCCAGCGGCTGAAGACGCATTTGATGGGGCAGCAACGGGGGAACAGGACGGGGCTGGTGGGCGCGAGCATTACGATCACGCCGGGGGCGGGGGTCGGGGGCGCTGGAGGCCGGGGAGGGGGGCGAGGAGGGCGAGTGGGGAGGGGGGAGGAGGGGCCCGGGGTTGAGGATCCGGAGTATAGTCTCCGGCAGGAGACGACGGAGTTCTTGACGCAGTTGAGTCAGAGCTTGAGTGATGAGAATGATAATTTGATTGGGCTGGTGCGGAGCACGCTTCTGACGCTGAGGGAGTTGCAGGGCATGCCGGATAGAGGGCAGAGGGCGAGGGAGGAGGGGGTTTTGGAGACGGTGGTGGAGGATTCAGAAGTCGTGGATGGGATGTTGCATGCTTTGCCGACAAGCTACGAAGCCCTGGCGACGGACATGGACAGTGTTTTGGAGAACTTGAAGACGCTTCTAACGAACCCGAATTTTGTGCCAATTGATGAGGTGGAGCTGAGAGAGGAGGAAATCGTTAGGTTAAGGGGGGGATGGGAGAAGATGGAGGCTCGGTGGAGAGAAGCTGTGTCCATGATGGAGGGCTGGAGGAAGAGGATGGTCAACGGTGGTGATACGATCAATCTCGAGGAGTTGAAGATGGGCCTGGGACTCACTGTTGGTCTTGGGGCTGCGAGCAGGAACGAGGACGCCTCAATAGCCAGCGACAATGACGAAGACGAGGTCAGCGACAAAGACCAGGTCAACGGCGAGGGCGAGATGGACAGCGAGAGACTCGACGACCTCGAAGACGTAGAGGAAGAGGGGTCCATGCTGCATGACCCTCCTTCCCCAGAAAAAGACAGCAGGTCTGGGAAGACATCGCACCCGGATCTATTCAATATTCAACTGCAACCCGAACAACCAGCGCTTAGAGAAGGCAATGGCAACATCAAATCACCGCGCAAAGTTTCGTTCCTACCCTCCAAGACAAACACACCATCCAAAGATCTAGACGAGAATGCATCTGAGGTGGATCTAGTGGAAGACATAGCCAGCGCCAAAGGTGCATTAGTGAAATCACGGCAAGCCAGGAGCATACACGGGATCCAAGATTCACGGATTCCACGCCAGGTACGCTTTGATGATATTGCGGGCGTTGCGGATATGACCCACAACGTCTTACTTTCTTCTCCCTGTTCAGAATCGACTACAGATATATATATTAACCTATTGCAGGCTCAGAAACGGCTCTCCTCCCCCCATGCACACCCTGAGGAACGGTCTCTAAAACTAACGGTCCAAGATAAACTCAACGCGGCGCAAGCAGAAGCAGAAGCTGTAGCTGTAGTAGATCGTCTTATGGTTGTAAGCACAGATGCAGATGCAGAAACACGGACAGACAGCGGTAATGGACAGCATGCCTGTCGACGGAGCTCACCGCGCAAAACGAGAATTGGGGGACGTCCGAAGAGAAGAAAGAGCACGTTAACGCCGGAAGAATTACAGAATTTGCTAGGGTTTGAGTAGATAGCTGAGGGTGTGGTCTTGTTTTGAGTTCACCGGTGCGGCCTTGTAACCTATTTTGCGGGTATTATGGACTTGGCTTTTGTTTTGCTTGGGTAATGTAGCGTGGATTGGCCTGCGAATAAACGGCCATTTTGAATTACTTGATTTGGAAACGAACGGCTAATGCATGAATACAGCTGGCAAGGGGCCGTGGCGCGTAGGCGGGGGAAAGATGACGTGAACTGGGTTCGGCAGACTAGGGCTTCTGGAAGGCGGACAGCTATCAACCGGCTGAGTCCCATTCGCGAACAGGAGCTTTGGTTACTGTCACCAAATATAGAGGCTCCTGGGACTAGTGCACGCCGTGTCTTTTAGGGGGCGGTCATAGTTGTAGTGGGCCGCTGCCACGGGCTGCGCCGTGACCAACCCCTCGCGATGTACGGAGTAGAGAGAGCAGTCGAACACGAGGCGATTCCCTCCGTCGCTCAGCAAGCCTCGCTGCACGTAACCGCTGAATTCGACCAGACAGGAGATCCGGATGACCCACCGATGCGCGTTGCTATTGGCCCGAGTGCATCAAGGTGCTCGCATGGCAGTCTAGGCCAGCTTAAGCACGAAGAAGAAAAGCCGACTGCAGACTGGCTACACTGCATTTGAACATCGCTGCAAGCTGCACGTCAACAAGGGCCTTCCCCCCCCCACTATCGCGGGCTTCCCCTTCTAGCGATTCGCACAATTAATTGCTGCAGTGTGATGCGAGTAGCGGGAGCGGAAATGCACGACGCTTGGATGCCATCACCGCTTGCCTGTCGCACACGCCCCCCATTGGCTGAGCTTTTGGAGGCGCACGGCCGGCGATATCACCCTGGGATCCCACTGAAAAACTATGGATGGCGGCTGCACCAATGGTCGTGCGCAGCCCAGCCGCCCGCAGCAGCTCGGTGGGAGCACCACTCACTCTTCGTCCATCCAGCGTCCTCCTCAAAGCGCTCACCCTGCGAAAGAAGTGTAGCCCGGCATGGCCCACACCCTTCCACCCATCACGCCCATGTAGCAGCAGTAGATGGCCCTAAAAACAGCCCATGCACTTTCCATCACCCGGGTGCCCCGTCAGCTTTCCCTGAATAGCACAACTGGGCGGGGAATTTAAAAGGAAGCCTTCGCCCTGCCCTCTTCCGCTCCTTAGCAAGCGTGTCATCTTTCAAGAGCTGTTAATTAGTGTTTTTTACATTAACTTTTTTTTTATTTTCTATTTACTCATTTACTCTCTCACAGGCCTGGTGCCATAATTACATACTCCCCGCAACCCACAGCCCCTTAGCACCATAGCATCATTGCACAATATCCCCTAATTCAATTTTCTAATTCATTGTAGCTGGTCTACAACCCACCAAAACTAATTTCAGCTCTTCTTGCTCAAAATAGCACCACCAATCTTTCCACCTTTGTCACCTCAAAGTGTCGACCTCAATCTTTTCGGATCCTCAGTCATACTTGACAATCCAACCAAACCCAAACCCACTCTAGAAAAAGCACAATGGCCGCGATCCAACTCAACTTCGCTCTCCGCACCTCCGCCAATTGCAAGACTGTCCACCTTCTCGGCTCCTGGGACAACTATACAGGGCAACTTCCGCTCTCCAAGGATTCCAAGAAAGCCGGCGGCTGGGTCGGCAACTTCAAATTCCAAGGCACCGCTCTCAAGCAGGGTCAGCGATACTGGTACTACGTACGTTCGCATTCCTCCCTGATAGGAGTTTCTATCTCTTTTTAAGGTTTCTGTTTAAACTGACTTGTTTCCCCGCTCAACAGTACATCATCGATGGCTACCACGTCTCGCACGACCCCGCCAAGGAATTCACCACCGAGCCCACCACTGGTCGGAAGCTGAATGTTCTCGATATTCCCGGCGCAAAGTCCGGCTCTGCCGCTGCTGCCGCTGCTCCCGCTGCTTCTGCTTCCCGCGCCTCAGCCACCAGCAGCAATAGCGCCAAGCGGCACTCGCGCCGGGTGAGCACCGATATACCCAAGGGCCGTGCCCTCTCTCCGTCCAAGATAGTCTCCCCAACACCCATCAAGCCAAACCAGACGCGCCAAATCGTCACGACCGAATACGAGCCCGCGACGATCGCAAAACTGACGTCGCGCTTCAGCCAAGCGACTCTGGAGGAGTCGGAAGACTCGGAACTCGACAGTGACGCCGACTCAGACGTGCCGTCGCTGACATCGCGGTCGTCCAACAGCTCGTCCCCCTCGTCCGTGTCCAGCGGGTCGTCGTGCTGCACCTGCGAGCGCTACGGCATCACGCGGTCCGGCGAGCGCGTCAAGCTCGATTGCGGCGGCGCCCGCTGCGGCTACAGCGACGACTCGTCCGAGTGCTCCTCCGAGGACGACGAGGGCTACGTCGAGCGCACCACCCGCCGCCAGGGCGTGGTCATCCGCACCTAGACGACCCCCTTTTCCTTCCGCGGGCGGTTCTCAAGTCGCTAAAGGACCCCCGTGTCTTGCGTTTGGCTTCTTAAAACGACAAATCGCCTATCAGCGAGAGACGATCTTTCAACGGAGATGTGAGCCCCAGCCAACAATTTTTTTTTTGCAAAAAAAAAAAAAATTGCCACTTACCCCGACTGCGAAGGGGGAAGAGGGCACGGCCACATATCGCAACGCTCATTTCATTTTCGACAACGTACATTTTTTGCTTTTTCCTAGAGGGGTTATATTTTCGTCAATTCGGGTTTTCTCACGATTTTCTCACGAAAAGCAGCATGACTGAGGGAAATGAAATCACTGATGTTTTGGTCTTTGAGGGGACGTCCCCAACCCTCCCCCCAAAACACCCTTGCGCGAGAGGCGCGTGTGCGCGTGCTATCAGCGCCTGAACTCCGCTCCAGCTGGCTCTGGGGCGGCGGCGACGGCGATGCGAGCCCCTGCACGGCCCTCGGCGCAAAAACAACCGGCAATCGGCCTCGCGCCTGCTGCTGCTCCCCTTTGCGGAAAAGGGGGGGCGGGAGCGGGACCAAGCGGGGTGGAAAAACGAGGAGGAAGAAGGCAAAGGGACGCTTGGGGAGGGGAAGAGCGTCATTGACGAGGAATGAGGCCGGGTCCGCTCGAATGGGACTTGTGCTTCTGTTTATTCAATGCACGCATGGGAGAGCTTCTGACTAGCTTAGGCATTGTTCAGCTTTTCTGCTGGCTGACAAATAAAGACCCTTTCTGTGCTCGTGCTTAATCTTGTGTTACTGCTGTCTATATGCGACATCTTATGACGTGGTGCGTTGACCAGTGAGATCGTCACCATTTTAACAGCAGGAAAAAAAAGTAAATTTCGATCTATGCCACAAGTCTTGTTGTTGCATCTGGCGCTGACTCGAGGAATTGAAACATGGCTGAGACTTCCCCTGCCCATTACCCTGCTATACTCATGTCACATGAGCATTGCCAGATCAACTCAAAAGTCATGATCTCGTACTTGTGCATTTCTTCTTCCCGTCCGGTCGGTTAGCCAGTAGAGCCCTACGCCTCTTCCCCCGCTCTCCTCGAGCCTTCCCATATTCTGTGATTCTCACACCACCAGAGTCCAATCTAACCTCCAGTTCCAGCTGTTCCCAGTCATAGACCGCACCCGAAGCTGCTGTGTCAATCTTGAACTACGCCGATAGGTTTTTGATAAGGACTGCACAAACGACACCAAGGAATTTTGCCTGATTAGCAAGACGAACTAATCATAAGCCAGTATAAGCTCTTAGCCGACGGCAGAGATTCGGCTCGGAGATTCGGTGTTCTTTTTCCAATCGGCAAAAGCGCGTGGAGACATGGCAATCCGGAAGCGTTTCCTCGATTGAGCTGGGACGATGAATCATGGTCATCGCCACTACTTGTTAATTTAGATACATGTCGTCTTGTTGGGCGACGAAGCCACAGTGAAGATCTCCAGTAATAGATCGTGTAAAATCTGGAAACTTGTCAGGTCCCAGGGGCGAACGACCTCAGTGGCTCGGTGCAATGGGGTTTTAGGACCATCGAAAGCAGGGGGGTTTTAGATCAGGCTCCTTGGCGAGATCCAAAGAGTCACAAAAATATCTTCAAGATAGAAGCTAGCGGGCGTTTCCTACATCTCCAGACACGTACGATGATGGCAGCACGCGTCGAGGCTGCTAGTGAAATCCCATACTCTTCCCAGCTCCGTGATCCCGGGTAGTGGGAGAGGCTGTCCCACCCGCCTCAGTATCAGCCTTTTAATGGCAGCAACCACTCTATGCCCTCAGCGCGAAGTCTAGGCAACGCTATTATCAGGATCTTCAGTCCGGATCTAACCTCGTCGGTTCCCCTCTTGTCAAAACTTGCCAATGTGGCTATGCTTTCCAAGTGTCTCAGAATATGACTCTAACTTCATTGCCTCGTATCGGTGACCGGTGTGACGGCCATAGGGATACTTTGGCAGGTTCCACAATCGGCGTAACGATATATTGGAAGGATCGAACGGCGTTGAAGCCTCCCGGGAGTTTTCGCTAAATTTTAGGGAGGCAGATAGTTCATATCGACAAGGCACATTATCGCTTTCTGACGCGCGTTGCTATGGCGTTTTTCCCAGGCACGCGCACGTCAGGTCGAGAATAGAAATTTGATAATGGCCTGAAATTATAACGCGTTGTCGTCGCCAAAAAGCATCAGCATGACCAAGAGCGATTCGAGCCTTGGTAGGCTGGACGCGACTTCCTAGTGGTGATTTGCAAGCCGAAGCTTCAAAAGGTGTGGAACGAAATATTGGCAGAAGACTCAGGACAGAGGCAGAGGCTGCTAATTATAGCTCGGTCAAGCGAACCCTTGTCCAAGCCCCAGGTTCGACGAGAAAACGTGCAGAAGGTGCGGAACTTAGCGACTCCCCTTGGGGTAGCGGGGCTCCGCCGCCATAAGCCGAATAAAATGTTTTAAATATTTCAAAACACAAATTTTGGAAACGTCAGGAGCGAGGGCTGCAAATGCGGCGGCCAATGCCGACGGAGTGCGGTGTATGAGCTGAACACGACAGGCGCGTGCATTCGGACCGGGAAGGAATGGACATTCCGTACGGAGGCAGCTGAATGCCGTCCGTCTCGCTCCCTTCGCTCTTCTCTTTATCCGTCTCTGCGTGCGTGCGTCTCTCTCTCTCACACCGACGAAGTGAGAGCTGCAGTAGGTGGGGATGAGGGTTTGTAGGAGGGGACGGCAGTGCAAAAGGGCGGTGATGTACGAGCCAGTTGCGGGCCATGGTAAGTTTTCAAGAAATTAACGAGGACGGAACAATAATGTTACATCGAGTTGGGATGACGTACTACAACACAACTCGCTGCCTGCAGCTGAAATAAGCCGACCCCGCTAAAGGAGCATGAGTCAAGCTGGCCGAAAGGCATTCGACGAATAACAAAAAGAACTCAAAAAGACCAAAGAGACCAAGGAAACCGAATATGCCAAAGCACAGGCCAAAATCCCATATTAGAGAAAGCAGAAAACAATATTAGGCCGCCAACCGGACGCAAATGCGAGGAAAAAAGAAGGAATTCCAAACCGACCCGACTCCGATCTCATGCAGAAATGCTACCCATGACCCGTTTGCTATGCATCTATCCATGATAATACACGCTAAAAAATAAAAAAAACCAGCCATTGCAATTCTCATATGCAATTCGTCCCTGTCGTCCTCGTGCTGTCGTCCCTTTCGTCCGTGTCATTCCTGCCAACGCCCGTATGGAAACTCCGATTCTGTGCCTGTGAAATAGAAAGGAAAATAGTCATGTTGATGACGTGGTGCTTGTTGGGTTGGCTGATGCGCAACATCTGCGAAGAGCGCAGCTCCAGGGAGAGAGGTCTCGCGGTTGTCGAAGAATGCATCGCAGCATGACGCTAAAATATGGAATCATAGGTCGAAATCCGTTGCTCCAGCTTGGGGTTCCCAAAAGCCCATTAATAAGTCCCGTGGATTCCCTACCGCCGGTACTGGGAGGAGTCGTAGGCACCACTGGCATACCCGGAGTCTGGCAGGACTCCAGCGCCTTGCATGCTATATGACGTTTCGGGGCGGCGGGAGCTGTGCGTTGAGCAGGCATAACCAACGAGGACAGTCTTCTCCTGAACCGTGTGACTGCGTTGGCCATATGCTGAACATGGATCGATGGCATGTTTATAGTATAGACAGCGACAGACGGAGTAGCGCTCAACAACTTGATAGCACATGTTGGAAGAGGCTGATATCTTGCAGAACAGACGTAGAAGAATTGGGTGTGTATGGGTTGGGTAATGATGTGAAGCGAAACTGGTAAAGGCGCAGAGTAAAATGAGAAGTCAATTGATTGGAGGTGATGGCTAAAAATGGCCCAATGTCTGAGAATGTCTGAGATGCTCGAGCATGGCGATCTTGGGAATCAGGCAGCCAGGTTATATAGCTTGGTTTAAGAGAGGACGTGTTGCGTGCGTCGAGAAAAGGAAACATGCCATGGGTGCATTATGCACGTCAGTCAGGCAACGAAAGTCCATATGTAGGAACAGGTGCACAGTAAGCGCAGATGCTTAGATAGGGAAGCACATGGAAGCAGCACAGCCTGGATAGCTAGTTCACAATGGAGAATGGTAGATAGACCGCAGGAGTGGTAGGGTTGGGTAGGCATGGGTTTGGTTCACGTTGGAGGCTCTTTCAGCTGGCGAAGAGACGATCAGGGCAAGCGGGTCGTCCATTAGCGCCCTAGCGCGTTCGCAGCCGTAGCGGGGACCGTCAGAATAGCAATTGATGCTAAAGTAAGAGCCCAGAGAGAACGAAAGGCATCCTTTTGCGAGTTAGCGGAACCTGAGTCCGAAACGAGGAGGGTAAGCCATTGAACAAGGCCACCATGGCGCGCATCCACAGAGAGCGCTTCGATCTCAAGAATCAGATTGTCGAATCTGACAATACCGGCGGGTCGGGGTCAGCCAAGTTTTTCTGGAATAGAAAAAGAAACCGAGCAAACGACCGTTGAACGCGGCAAGCGAGGGGCGCAGTTGGAATGGCTGACATGAGAAGCTATGGGTGAGTAATCGGGAGTCTGCCGTGCAGCCATTGCTTGATTTGACCCTTCCATGCTCCCACTACACCACTTCACCTTTAGGATGGCGGGAGCCCATTATTCATGCTTAGCGGAAGCGGGTGGCTGGTCGCCATGGAGGAAGCCAAGTCGAGAGGAGCACGCGCGCCGGTGGAGCATCAGGCATCGGCCAGAGGAGGGCTTGGTCTTTCCACCTCTTCGCTTATCCCCTAAATATAGCGCGACCGCCCACGACGAAACAGCCAGAGGGCTTTTTGTGGGTGAGCAGCGCCGTTGCGAGGAGGTGGGGGATGTCAGTATGCTGGTATGGTAGAGGAAAGCTGGTTCTAGATGCTGCAATGAGGATCGCTGCAGGGAGCGAGGGCCCGACGGGTGCTGTTGTTGCACAGGACATGATTGATGCGCAATGATCTCCGCCATGGTTCGGTATGGCCGCAATATGGCCGCAAGAGTCAGCAGGATTACCTGGCGTCATCCACAGTGTTTTTTGATCGCTATCCGTGACCGCTCCTCACACCACCTGCCCCGCTTCAGCCCAGCCCTGTTGCACAAAGGCATTCCCCGGCGATTGCGGTCCCAAAGAAAGACTCGCATACCCGTAAGCTGACACCGACGCTGAGAAACCTGCAGCCCTATGCGCACTCCCGTTGCTACCAGGGGGGGTACATGTGCGGATTGCTAGCCTCTTGGCATAGAATGCATGAGAACCTTCACTTTGTCCATATAAATCTGCCTAGACGCTAGCAATCCGCACATGTACCCCCCTTGTAGTCCACGTGGAAACGGTCCGCATGTCTCAGTTGCTTCTGGGGCGTTTGATCATTCGCCAAGTGTCAATCCATCTATCTGGTGTGCGCCACGGGTGCTGTGATTGCTCAATCACCTCACAGGGGAGCAAGCTCACCAGGCGGAGAGGGGGACCCGATAACCTCCTTGAGACTGTGATACCGCGGGTTCTGCAGTCAGAATTATGGCCCCCAACAATAGAGGCGCAAGGAGGGGAATTCAAAGCAGACTCGTAGGTGCCTGATTCTGGCAACTTCCGAGGCTGAGAAAGAAATGCTCATGACCAAGAGGACTTCTATTCCTTTCGCCAGGCACACCACCGCTGCATCCTGAATAATATTCTTAGAGCCAGGAGGCTGCGCCTAGTACACCGCGGAAGTCCCGGAACCTTGCAATAAGCACAAGATCAAGATGATATCGACGACGTCATGCTCGTTAATGAGCACTGATAAAGTGTGGGTGGTTATAACAGACTTATATATGCTCTCTCATCATAAGGTAGACCTGTGGTGGAAAAGTAAAGCAAAGAATTAGTCGCAGTTTCGCTTCATATCCCATCACCTCCGCCTCAGGACACGAGAATAAAAATAGATAAACTGATCGGAGGGACTCTATGAGAAAATAACAAGGTGCAAACAAGGTGTATCGGAGTATGTATTGAAAAAGGTGGTATGTTAAGACATATTCCCGGGAAATGAAAAATACCGTCAGGTATCTCTCCATCAGATAAGGGTATCCCAGTGACCTCAGAAACCGAACGCCACCCATTCTCTAATAAAACTCCATTGGCAAAGCATTAACATAAATCCAGTCTAGAAAATGTCCGCCCCGAAAAGAAAGACGTCAGCGCCTAGAGGAAAGAAATGGAATATACAACAACAGCGCCCATAACCCACCAACCGGCAAATTCCAATGCGTGTTGCTTTGGAGCCGGTGAATCCGTACCGCCAGACGCAGTGGTACCATTGGGCAGTGTGCCGTTAATGGCGATTGTCCGCGTTCCATTCACAGTCGAGATCGTAACAAGAGTATTGTTCAGCGCCGCGTAGCTGCCGTTTCCAATCAGATCGTGCAGATACGTGCTATCGCTGTTGTCATCGCAGCCACAAACGCTGTATTGCTGGCACAAGCAATCAACAGGGAGGGTCTGGTTTATGCCGTTCGGGAATGTCGCATTCGTGATCGTCTCGTTTACGAACGTGTATGGATGTGTATAGGGGTACTGGTAAACGCCGTACAGCCACAAGCCAGGGAAGACGGCAAGCGCAACAATAGGCAGTATGAGTAAGGGTGCGAGGCCGAGAGGAGAGCGCTGGCCAGCGGTGAAAGGAACTGTTGCGCCTCCACCGTAGTAGCGGCCTCCGCCATAGGCGGGACTGACACCTGAGCCAGACGCCGTCTTTCCCCCAGCATTTGAATTGGATTTTGAGTTTGACGCGCCGCCTCCGGATGGTTTTCCTCCTCCGCCTGTTGAAGCGTTAGTAAAATCCTTTGAATATGCAATTAATCTGACTCTTGGCCCCACCTCCTCCACCGCTTTTACCACCGCCCCCTTTCCGCTTTTCCAGCGCATTAGCAGGTGATAGAATACCATCACCTAGGATGTTCGTGGATGAGCCGGAGTCGCGGGGACTTAACGCCTTCGCGTCATGTATAGACACGGCATTGACAGCGGATAAAATGGCGAATGCGCATGCGAGGAGTGAGAGTAACCTCATAGCGAGGAGTGTTGGTTGAGAGATTCAGGAGATGGATCCGGGGCGTGAGGCTTTCCCACAACTGAATAGGTAGAAGTTTCAGGATAAGCGCGACGGGAAAAAACGGGCAGGTACGGGTGAAGATGGTGAGACCGTATAAAGGTGTCGTGTTGGGAAAATAAGACGGATTCAGGCAAATGAAATAGAGTTTGTAGGGCTAATAAAGAGTTGGAGGCAAAGGGGAATTTATGGAATCATGATGGACTGGCACCAAGCATGCGGTGACAACATACCTCAACGGTTTGACTTGGCGTTATCATGAACCAGTCAGCCTAGAATCTGCCGAATTACATTCAGGGTAAAAGGTAAGGCGCAGTAGTGGCTAGACACTCTTATTGTCCACTCACCGGCCCTTGCATACTTTTCTTCTGGCGGGGAATGAGATCCTCAGCTCTTATCGGCCCGTTTTGTGTATCAGATGGCGGGCAGACTTTGCATGCATCCTGCTGCACGAAACGGTTACGTAATCATCGGTGCTCGAGGAATCTACAACTACGTACTCCGTAACTACAGTAGAATTGTGAGTACATTTCCAAATCCCGCCTCCAAGACATGATGGGAGGTGCTCGCTGCGACCACAAAGGAAAGTCACAATCTCCACATCGTATCTCAAGCCTACTATCAAGTGATCCGTGCACTGGCAAAATAACAATTGGGCATCCTAACTTAATTCGATTGGTTCTGGATCTTATCGATAACCATAGGACGAATTATACCGTTGCAAGGGATAAACCGCTAAACATCATCTACGCCGCAGTTAAATTTGATTATCCGAACACCATTCCTCATGCATGCACATGCCCGGCCGTAACTTTGTGACCAAGCCCTTCACCATGCTGAGCCTTGCATAGAGTCTTCCTCTTGTACCGTACTTCAGTAGACCGGCCCATTCTCCAAGCGGCATAGTCGAGGAAATAGGCAGACACGCGAAGTAGTTCGGCCTGCTCCGGAATAACATGCATCAATAAACCATACTTTGACAATAGGTTGCACAAAAAGCTCCTCGTACCGCCCAAACACAACTGCGCCTTTACCTGCTCAGCCACCCTGACGTTCTTTCTCTGTTATCCGGTTAGCCTCCTCATCACCGTCCAAAAGCCTTCTCTCAAGGCTACACCTCAGCACCCTCTTTTCCCTACCCGTCCCCAGCCACTTTAGCCCATCGTCAAACCGGTCAAAATACACCGCCCATCCAAATCCGCCTTTCTCTTCTTCAACCGCCACGAGACTCTCATCTCCTTCCAGCATCAATCCCGATCCATCTCCATCAGATGTCCAATCCCATGGTCCAATAGTATGCTCGCAAGCTCCTGCTCGTGGCCCATACTTCACTTCCATAGTAAACTTGTCTGCATATATCCAATTGAGCTTGGGCTTCTCATCGGAGGAAGGTCTGGTAGACTGGGAATTTGACGGAGGGATAGTACTAACAAGGCCAAGGACTGGCGAAGAGGGAATCAGGGAATTCGATAGCTCAGCGTTTGGGAAAGGCATATAAAATCCAGTAAAGGGATGTGGCGCGGGTGTGCCACCATCGAGGGCGAGAGGGAGGTTAGTTTCTGGATCTTTGGGCCAGAGATAAAGCTGTTCAATAGAAAAGATATTAGACATCCAAGCAGATTTATTCTTCTGAAGACAAGGTAGTGTAATGCTCGCAATCCCGGAAGCTGAGGGGCGGTTTACTTTACCATCCCTCAATACCACCATGGTGCCGTGCACTTCATCCCGTTTCCTAGATTTTGCTCCGCAATAAACGTCTAGATGAAAACGCGATTTACGGTTTTCGGCCTCGGCTTCGCGGTTTGCAATACGCTGTTGGTGCGCTGCTTCGGAAACACCGGTGGCAGTAGGAATAGCGGCGAGGGCCAGGAGCTCTAAAACCATCTTGAATTTATATAAACAAAGAAATTAGATAGAAACGGCGAGCTGAGACTGGACATGAGAGGCATTGAGGAGCGTTGGACCACGCTGAGGTTGGGAAGTGTGGAGTTGGTTAAAGAAATGCACGATGCTGTCATAGGCGGAGAGAAGATCGGAGCTTGGAGCAGAACCCTGCCTCACATCATGCACGCCAAACTATATCACAGCCACTTCTCTAAGACGCATTTCTCATTCCATATAACATGACACCGTAACCCATCTATCTCTAGCCGCAATCATTATTCTCGCTAGTGTCAATACATCTTTCTTCCGAATAGTGCCTCGATACAAGAATGCTCGTTTACAGGCTAGTAAAATAGCTGTCGCGGACTTGTGGCTCAAAGGAAGGGGCATAACCCAGAACCGCTAGCACGAGGGAACCCGGAGGAATATGAGCCAATACTTGCTTCTCCCGGTGGAGTCCTCCAGCCAGCTCCCACTCAACGAAGATGAAGTCGGAGAACCACCTGAAGGGTTCGCCATTCATCCTTGCAATATGTCTCAAAGTCGACAATATAACTACATAAATCCTTAGAAATCGTACAAAAGCCGAAATTGAGTTGTACGTACTGTTTCCGTTGCCATTCATCCAAGAGTATATTTCGCAATGCCGTATCAGCTGGGTTTATACCATGCTCCCAGATTCGTCTGTGTGCTCTGTTGGTTGAAAATCAACTAGCGCGTCGTGAACAGTGTTCCTCGCGCTAAGGCATGCTTGAATGCTTCGCGAATTTTGTTTCTTGCTTCTCTGGGAAGAGCCCAAACGTGCCGATATAGACGTTTCCCGGGTAACTTGGTCATTAGGATATAGACAATGTAGCCACTGGCCATCTCACAAGAATGGGTCCCACATTCCAAGATATCTTGCTTCACATTTAGAAGCCAAGGTGCACAGTCGCTATCCCTTAACCCGTTGGAATTCGTCCAATGATTATCAGCCAATTAAAGTATCTGGATTAGCGAAAAACACCCAATGAAATCTAGTCGTGAACTTGAGCGACCTTAGCGTAGGACTCCAACGGGTTAAGGGATAGACCTGTGTAGCTTCAAAAGGTTGTGCACTTTGCTGGAGTTTGGTTTCTGATAGTGAGTCCGTTATTCTCCGCTGAGAGCCATCGAAGGTGATTACTTGGTCTTGAAATATGGTAGTGGCCTAAGACGATGGACTTCTAGTGTTGGACAGTGATGTGGATTCGCATAAACAATGCCAGGACGAGTCGGTGCTGTCCCGAGAAGCCTCAGACATTATCGGCGCAAATTTATAAGTCCTATGATTTATCCAATCATGGCCATGGCTTTCATTTCCCTTCCCAAACCAATTCTTCCCCCTTTCCCCTCTTATCACTTGAGCGAGATTCTCCCTATTGCGGCCAATCATAGCAGCTGATCATGATTGCTCTCTTTTCTTCCTGATATCAGATACCCCCAATCCTCAACGGCAAATTGGCGTCAATGAATTCCGGCAATCCTTGATACCCTTAGGCCCTTTTTTAGACCGATTCAGACTTTCTCATCTTAACACAGGTGTCAGATGGTCGTGGCTACCCATGTCTGTTTATCTTTCCCACATTGGGTATAGAACAGGGTTGTCTTGGCAGCTGGTCGTGACTGTATATAGAGGCTCAAGAGCCACTCTTTAATAAGGGAGAGTTCTCATTTCTTGATCCTTCCGTTCCACAACAGGTAGCGGAGATAAAGTAATGGTTAGGTAGTTAATAGAATTATTCCTAAATACCTTAACCTAATTCCCCCTTAAGTATTCGGACTTCTTAACACGTGACCCCGTGGGACTTTTAGCACCTGTCCATTATCTAAGGTGCCTCAGCTGCTTCGTAGATGATTGGCAGGCCCGCCCCTTTGCATAACTTCTTACTAATCCTCAGTTCCACGTGCCCCAACAATCCTACGAAGCGTCTGTGAGATTATAGGCGCACGTTTGCGGTAAACCAGGAGGTTTTTTAACTATCCCATGCGCTGTTAAGATTATCTCAGTTGACTTATCCGCTTCGCCGAGGAATTTGAGGAGGCGGCTACCCCCCTGCTCCCGCCTGAGCCACAGGAACTTGTAAGCCAATCAGACGGTCGCTCTAACTCATAGGTACTTATTAGCCAATAGAATGCCACGCTACCCTCTACTACCCCTGCCACCCCAAAAATTCCTCAGCGCAGCGTCTGAGAGATTATAGGCGCGCGTTTGGTGTAAACTGGGTCCTTTTTTTAATGTATGTTAATTTTAAATAACTCTAGCGGCGTGAATATACTAGCTACAGTCTTAGTGCGCGATGCATTTAAATTGTAATCTCTTCTTTTAT
>Ga0307507_10002562_pt1 | contig 37686 bp, 7 predicted proteins | sample 7_EM_MG_FD_207223 | JGI IMG/M metagenome (GOLD analysis project Ga0307507, IMG submission 207223) | Populus trichocarpa ectomycorrhiza microbial communities from riparian zone in the Pacific Northwest, United States - 7_EM | ecosystem: Host-associated > Plants > Roots > Unclassified | place...
AGTCAGTGCTTCATAAGTGCACCAGACGCGTAAGCGAGTGGTTGGTGCACCGAACGCGTAAACGCGTACCTGGCGTACCGAACGCGTAGGCACGCGGTTGGTACGATAGGTGCTGTAATTATACAGTATTCTTTACCCTTAATTAGTAAAATCCAAGATAGAATAGGTAACGCAAAGATCTTTATAAAGATAGATCTAAGGCAGGTATACCATTAGATTAGAATCAAGGAAGGTAATAAATAGAAGGCAGCCTTTAGGTCAAAAGAAGGACTATATAAGCCGTTAGTTATATAATTTAGGCTTATAAACGTACTAGTAACGTTCTAGAAGTGAATTAACAGCGTATTAGGAGAACACCTTAATGAATTTGTTATAGTATACCTTAATAATATTATCATCTACTTAGAGAGTAAGAAAGAATATAAGGAACACGTTAAATGGGTCTTAAAGAGACTATAAAAAGAATAGATGCCAGTAGCTATTAAGAAATGCAAGTTCTTTATAAGAAAGACTAATTTTATAGAATTTATTATTAAACTAGGGAAAATCAGCATAGACCCAAAGAAAATAGAAGCTATAGTAAGTTGGTAAAAACTAGAGAATGTTATGTAGTTAAGATTATTCCTAGGGTTTTGCAACTACTATAGGAGGTTTATGGCACAGTAGTTAAAAAGTATTAAGCCATTTATGTAATTGACAAAGAAAGAGGAACTATAGATATGGGGAACTAAGTAAAAGAAGTTATTTAAAGAACTTAAGGAGTTGTTTACCTAGAAACTAATCCTTAAGATCTATTAACCAAAACTAGAGACGGTTATTAAGATAGATACATTAGACTTCGCACTAGGAGTATATTTGCTATAGAAGCATTAGGACGCATGGCATCTAGTAGCGTATTATAGTTGGAAGATAACACTACTAGAACTAAACTATAACATCTATAACAAGGAGTTATTAGGTATAGTTATAGTATTAAGGGAATAGAGAGCATTTTTACAAAGTATAGAAAAACCGTTTATAGTTAAGACGGACTATAAGAACCTTATAGGATTCCTAACAATAAAGGAACTTAACTAAAAACAGGTTAGATGGGCGGAAATACTTATAAAATACTATTTTAATATTTAGTATACCAAGGGTATAGACAATACACGAGCGGATGCTCTAAGTAGAAAGGCTGAACTATAGAGTAATAAAAAGCTGTTAGGGGCTTTATTATGAAAAGATTAAGACGGGTTAATTAGGTATAATTATCTAAGGATTATAGCAACTAGAGAAAGTCAGATCTATAAATTACTAGAGAGTAATTAGACACAGAAGATCTAAGAGGCACAGGCAGAGGATCTAGATACAGAATAGTATAAAAATAGAGAAGTAACCTATGTTCTAAGATCTATTGCAAAGGAGTTTGTTAAGTTATTCTATAAGGGACTAACTTAAAGACATAACGGAGCTATGGGCTTAGTGTTAAGACTTTAAAAGGAGTATATTATTTAAGGAATTTGGGGACTAGTAAAACAAGTTATAAAAGAGTGTTTAAATTACTAAAGAAATAAACTAATAAGGTATAAGCCATACGGAGGGCTATAACCTATTAAGACACTAGAAAGAGCATAGGAAGTTATATTATAGGACTTTATTATTAAGTTACTAAAGTTAAAAGATCCTATTATAGGACAAGATTATAATGCAATCTTAGTAATAGTAGACAAGCTTATAAAGTGGGGGTACTTTATAGCGTGCACAGAAGAGATATTAGCAGAAGATATCGCTAGAATCTATATTAAGGAAGTATTCGCAAGACACGGAGCACTAAGTAAGGTTATATTGGACAGAGATCTAAGATTCGTAGCAGCATTCTAGGAGGTATTTTTGGCAGAATAAAAAGTTCGCGCAGTAACCTTAACAGCGTATTATCCGCAGACGGACGGATAAACAAAAAGATTAAACTAGACACTAGAGTAGTATCTAAGGCACTATATTAATTATGCACAGAATAATTGGGTATTGTTACTACCAGTTATATAGTTTGCATATAATGCAATACCATAAGAAGGAATGGGAACATTACTATTTAAGGCGAATTACGGGTATAAGCCAAGACCATCATTATCGCCACGTTAAGTAAAGAAAACGAGTAGCACAGCTAAGTAAAGAATAGAGACTTTAATAAATCTTTATACAGACCTTAAGGAAACAGCTAAACTAGTATAAGAGCGAATAAAAAGGTATTATAACGCTAAGAGATCTAAGGGACCAGATCTTAAGGAGGGAGATAAAGTGTAGTTACTACACAAAAATTTCAAGAGTCGATAATTAAGTAAAAAGTTAGACTATATTAGACTAGGACCTTTTAAAATTATATAGAGAATTTTATTGGTTATATATAAGTTAAACCTACCAGCTAAAATGAGAATCTACCCTATACAGCATATTACAATGCTAGAGCCAGCACACGGGAATATTAAACCACCAGTTTACGAGGCAGACACGTATAGAGGGTAAAAAGAGGACAAGTGGTAAGTTTTAAAGATTATTAGTTACAAGGACGTAAATAATAAAACATAGTATAAAGTAAAATAGATAGGCTATAGTGAGACTACCTAGGAACCACTAAGTAATCTAGAGAACGCTATAGGAAAGGTATAGGAGTATTAAAAGAAAGCAGGTTAGGGAACATTAAAAAAGGATCGCTAAAAGACGAGTTACCTAAGGGGGACCTAAGAGGAGCAATTGCTGAGCTACTTAGAGTTGTTTCCCTTATAGAAGAAGAGTCCGTTTTTTTATTACCCAGCTCAGACAAACCCTATTAAATAAGTTTCCACTCTTTAGAACAAACCTTCTTATAACCCTTTTTAAGGCGGATTAACCGAGTAGAAGCAGCTAGACGAGAGTTAAGCGCTCGCTATTAGGCGTCGGCGGCCTCTTATTCCGCGTTATGGGAATAACGAAGCTCTGCTAAAGCAACTAAGAGTTTATCGTCAAGCTTCTTAGTAGCAGATTAAACACGAGACCCTATAATAAGTTACTTAGGGAACTTAAAGACTACTAAAAGTCATAGGATGTGTACACTTAGCGTTAAAAATAGAGCAAACGTTATAGAATAATTAAATGTTTGCTTTAGTGCACTCCAAGTAAAAGGATAGTTATTAAGCAGTAGGACTTGCTAGCGCAATATAGACTAACCCCTCTTTCGCACAATAAGAATACAGAGACGGCATTATCTTACCCAGAGACAGTATTGTAGCAACGGTGCAAGACCGACAAGCTGTAGAAGAAGAAGAAGAAGCTTTAGGTATAATAAGTAAGGATATTAACTAGATTAATTAAACGGACATTATACCTCTAGTAGACAACTTGGAGATGTTAGGAATCTTTAAGGACGAAGATAAAGAGGAGGGAGATAGTATTACGGACAGCTTAAGTACAATATTATAACTACTTGGAGAAGAGTTGGCGGAAGCTAGTTAGTTAATATAGATATAGTCTAGGATAGATCTAGTGGAACTATATAACAAGGAATAGTAGCTAAGGTTATATAATGTGATCTATATAATCTGTATAATCTGTGTAATCTATAATAGAGTAGATAGAGCATACGTACCTTACAGAGCAAAGGGATTTCTTAGGCGTAAGGTTGTGTATTTAAAGGACTATAATCCCTACCCAGATAGTTCTCTCTTTGTAGTAAATCTTAGAATACAATTAGAGTTAATCTATTAGGCAACCACTCCACTAGTTATTATTATGTTGTTGACTTGTTTATATCTATATACCCAGCCTAATAACAGGACCCACCGTAGTTCTTGCTATAAGGTTCCGTTACAAACTCCTATTAAGTCTATTAACTAGAAGACTCTATTTAAGATACTTTATAAACGGAAGCCATAGCTAGCAGGACTTTGTATAGCCGGATCTTTAACCTATATATTTATTAAACACAGCATTCCTAGAAAGGCAAAGTTTAAGTTATAAGCCTAAATAGGTTATCTCGTCGGTATAGAAGCGTTAAATATTTATAGGGTATAGATACTAACCACCAACCATATTATCCAATCTTATAATATATAAATAGATAAGTTAAAGAGATATTAATCTCCTAAAACACTAGAACACCTTATTATCTTATAGGCTTAAAAGGATTGTTTTTAGCAAGTCCAGGACCTATTAGATAATCTTTAAGATAGCAGTAAGAACTAGATGGAGAACTTTAACAAAGAACTGGATATAAGACTGCCGTATTTAGCAAATATTAACGTTACTCCTATGTTAAAAAGTATTTAGATCTTAATAGAAGAACTCTATTAGCTACCTATCCCAGAACTATCTATACCATTAGCATCTTCAGCGCTTTAGTAATTACCATCTACTATAGCATTTACGCTATAGATATTATCTACCACTTAGTTATCTTCTAAAGTCACCGAACCACCGTTTATAGATCCTATACCTTATACCAAACCTCAGACAACAGCAGGCTTATTATTAGGGGGTAAGAGACATTCTGGCCGTAAAAAGCGACCTACGGTAAAGAAGAAAAATATGCTAAATTAGGATTTACAATAACAAGCCTTTGCGGTTTAAATTAATGACGGTAATAATAATATTAATCCAGATATAACACCATTGGCTTATGATTTCTACACTACTGCTATAAAGACATATGGATATTAAGACAACTTTCTACCACTACTAGGGTTATGGAAAGAGATGCTTAATTATAAGTACGCTATAGAGTTTAAAGTAGCTGCTTATACTAAGATAAAGGCCTTAACCAGAAAGTAGACCTAGGACAAGGTACAACTAATTAAGAAGGTTTATCGACTTCCTACTATATAGGTCTTTACGTATAAGGAAGATTTGGATAGCTTTATTATAAGATTTAAAGCTCGTCTAGTTGTCTATAGAGACCTTTAAGCAGTCTTATAAGAGGAGGTTAAAGCTATAACAGTAGCCTATCAAACCTTCCGTCTACTTTACGCTCTTATCGCTGGCTTTAACCTTAACGTTATATAGATTAACGCCGTTAACGCCTTTATTAATGCCTTGGTTGACGATAAGGTCTACCTTATTCCCCCTAAGGGTATAGACCTACCGCCTAGATTCTCCCTCTGTCTAAGAAAGGCAATATATAGACTTCGGAAATCTCCTAAATTGTGGTTTTTAGAAATGTCTGCTGCTCTACAAAGTATGGGTTTAAAAGCTGTACCAGACAAGCCGTGTCTCTATATACACCCTACTAAACCTATCTTTATATTCTTCTACGTTAATAATATCCTAATTATAGGACACCTAAGCTGTTGGCAGCAGATAGAGGGCATCCTAAAGTAGCTATAAGATTAATTTAAGATCCGCCAAATATCTTAGTTCATATTATTCCTAAATACTTATATTATGCAAGATTAACAAAAGGGAAAGCTCTAGCTCTGTCTAGATTAGTATCTTAAGAAGCTAGTCTTAATATACCATCTAGAGTATCTAAAGCCATTAATAATACTACTATTAGGGCAGGAATTAACACCATATAAGGAAGAAGCTATGCTAAATCAGATAAAAGGATATTAACGCCATATAGGTTCTGCAATATATCCGGCATCTACTATATAACTAAACGTCGCCTTTTTTGTTAGTAAGCTAGCTAAGTTCTTATAAAATCCGTTACTAGCTTATCTTGCGGAGATTAACAGATTGCTTACCTATCTCCATGATACCAGATACCTTGCTCTTAAGTTCTCTACTATTACGCCATATGAGATAAACTAGGTTCTAAAAGCTGCTTTTAATGCCAGCTTTGCTAACAATGCTCTAACACAATAAAGCTCATAGGGCTTTTTAATAAGCTTGTTTAATGGGCCTATAGCATAGCAGGCAACTAGACAAAGGTTAGTCACTAAGTCTACTACAGAGGTAGAACTTCTAGCTCTCTCGCACGTCGGCGGGGAGGTTAAGCATATAGTTCGGATCTTCAAAGCCATTAGATTTAATCCAGAACAGGACGTTATTATCAATTATAACAATCAGCAGTTAGTACAGATCGTGATAAAAGAGACTCCTACGGTATCTACAAAACTCCAACACATAGATATCTATCAATTCTAGCTTCGCCAAGAGGTCCAAAACGGAAGCTTCGTTATACAATGGGTACCAACAAGCAAGATGGCTGCGGATGGACTAACTAAAGCTCTATCAAAGCAAAATCATCAAAAATTCGTCAAAATGGTAGGGCTCCGCGATATCAGACATCTGGTTAGTTGACGCTCGTATAACAGCAAAGCTCACCACCAGCTCGTCTCTCCCAACTGCCTAATCCGGTAATCCAGCTCTAACGCTCTACGTCAGATCTGAGGGGGTGTGTTGGCCACGGAGGTAGCTTTACTGCTGAGGTGTCGGACTCCAAACGACTACGGACACCGAAGGTCGAACTAGGGTTATTTTTCTTATGTATATTAGGGCTCTTAGAGCCACCTTGAATAAAACAGATCACTCAGTCAATTCTGTGTCTCTACCTATCAGCTAGCTTATGTCATTTGTCTTGATACCTGCCCAGCTGAAAATATATAGCGATTGTGGTGCCACAATGAGCACATACGACCACAGGAACAGAAAAGCGAGCCATCCCGTCCGCTCTATCATATCTAAATCTGTTACCGGTGGATTATTAGTCAAGTGGGTGACCATTGGCGAATACCCACTGTCGTATGTTTTTGCCATTTCCCCTTCTTTTTGCGCCCTGAACAGCTCTCGCGGTGAGTCTAGAGAGAAACAGACCGAACAGTACCTGTAGAGAACTCATGTCGAGTCACCCAAATGGCTCCTACGCCTGATGCATCAACGCCAAACTTTTGATGGTTCGGAAAGCAAAGTCACCCTGAGATGGCAATCTAATCCTCTTCTAAGTACCGCAGAATTCAAGCTAGTCCAGCTTTGAGATGCGTAGTTTCCAAACCGGACAGGATCCGGGCAGTAACTCTTGGCAGTAACTTTACTGCCCGAATCTTTTGATCAGCAGCGGCCCAGCAGGCGGTCAGGGGAGCCAAGGCACTACTCGGGCACCTATTTTACTAGTAAAAGCCATACAAATGCAATGTTCACCAATACTCCCCCACCCCTACATGACCCGCAAGCTGCTGCACGATTAAACAAAGGTGCACATACCTTTGTCACCGCCAAAATTAACACCAGCGCGTCGATTAGTCGCCACCCAAGCTCTATATAGCAATGGCTCCCTACGCTCTATACCGAGATTCTTATCCAAAATGGACGCTCGTACCTTAGTTACTCCTGCCATACCTTAAGTAAACTAACCAGTTAAATGGAAGGCCCACAAGAAGCTAAGAAACGAAGATACAATCGCAATAATGCAGGCAGCTATTTAATCAATCCCTCCTGAATACTTGCTTGAGCTGGAAGCTGGTAAGCACTATAATACTCGCGACTTAGTAATACAGCGCTTTAATAATTACGCGTTCTCTTAAGGCCGCGAGCTCTGTATAAGTGGTGGCTAGGTTATATAGCGAGTCTATATAAAATGCAGAGCTTATGGCGAGGAGACTCGCAACTACTGGAAACTTACAGAGGAGGACCGCCAGTAAAAGGACAAGGGAGGTAAATATCTCAGCCAGCTAAACAGGAAGATTTTAAAGAAGAGCTGTCCCTATTAAGTTTCCGCTTACAAGAATATAGTTAATGGAGCTATTACCTAGCTTATAAAGATTAATAGCGGTATATATACCTGCGCGGCTATACTAAATCCTCTTGCCCTCCCAAAGTATAAGAACCGTTGGCTGGATTATATAGTAAGTATAGCAGAGGCTCTTAAACACCAAGCTGCCAATGCATCTACAGGAGAGGTACGGCAACTTCTATCCTCTAACAAGTTGCCACCAATCAGTAGTCATGACTACTGGAATATGGGAGGGCAGGTCTGTTAAGGTATATAGAAGGCAGGTGCAATAAAGCAGGAGCGATTTAAAGAGCTGCGTTCGGCTCTCTAACAAGCCGGCTTCTATATACGCTCGCGCATCTACGCTAAAGTTAATTCTAAATTAGGTAAGCTTATTACCTAAAGAGCCTCCATCGGCTCCTCTCCTAATAGCACAGACAGTATAGCATTTTCTAATATAGCTAAGCTACCAATTAGTACTATAGGCCCACTAAATATAATATATAGCTGTGTAGCTCGGAGTGCCTAGATATTAAAGCGTTTGGGATATTAATTTGCTTTCTTACTACTAACTAAATACTAACTTGCTATTCCCCCTAGGTAACTATACCTCTTAAGTCCTCATCTAAATCACCTTCTTAACTCCAGAGCAAATTGCTTTTATATATCAATTTGCTTCTAGCTTCTATATCTACACTAATATAACATTCTTAATAAACTAGCTCCGCATGCCGCTATTAACTATAATAACTATAACAAACACTAGCAAGACAGTTCTAATTATACACTTACTCATCTTATCTAAGGCTAAGCAGGTATTTAAAGAAATGCACGACTTCATAAACGAGTTTATGTTTTACAATATACCCGGCCTAAAAGTCCATATTGGTAATTAGGGAGCTGGCTTTGTATTAGCTACAGAGAAGCTCGCAAAGGAGGACATCTAAATGCAACTCTATAAGTAGTATATTGCTGAAAATATTAAGACCATGTTAGTTAATAGTGGTGGTTATACTAAGGAGAAGCGGAAGCCTTTAGAAGAGTTAATATGGAAGTATATTAAATTAGAGAATCCTGTCGAACTTAAAGCCAATCGTGCTGTATTTATATATTAACTTAACTAGCCGGAGGCTCTTAAAGTTAAAGAATACTGGCGCCTAAAGGAAGCCTACTTTAACAGGGCATATATACGCCGCTACTGTAATCTTGGTACTAATACCTTACAGCAAGGGGAGTTAATTCACCTAAGGATAAAAGCAAGGCTATATAAAGAGCTTAGATTACTAGAAGTTGCTACCTAGATTAAGTTAGTAATTAATAAAAAGTTTAGAGAGTATAAGATGCTAAAGTATAAGGATTATAGAGAGTCTTTCCGGCTTTAAGATATATACGCATTCCGGTTGTTATAGGGTTAGGTAACCAACGAGGCTATTAGGCTTATACAAGACAAATAGGAAATTATTAAATCTAACTACAGGCAATTTAGCTAACTTAATAAGGACTACTAAAGGCATAGGCCGCTAAAAAACAGTTAAGTTATTACTCGCACAAGTTAGCAACTCCTAGAGTTCTATACTTATAGATTTAATACCAAGGATAGCCACAGTAAATACGGTTGCTATTTAGCACAAGGCAACTACGACCTTCCTATTCAATATAGCCTCCTATGCCGTTATTGGACGGAGAAGGCTATGCAAGACTCGGCGTCGCTACTACTGAGTCTTCTTTATCCATGGTGGCTACTTAACGGGCCGCCTGCTATTGCATTTAACTGGCAGCCAAGCTACGCCACTTAACTTAGCGTTAATAATAAAGCTACTACTAACGGCGATCGTTTTAGTAATAGTAGAGTAGACATGGCGTTAGGTGCGGTAAGTGTAGTCTATAACGCAATTATAAAGACATATCCACCCGAGCAGGCAGAAGTTCTTATAGACTTATTCCAGCGGCAGACTTAATAGCTCCTTTTTAAATTTAGAGAGCTGCGTAATAAGGATAATCTTATACCAGTAGAGCTACCTAATACTGTTTAAACTTTAAAGGTGGAGTTTAAGAAGAAGGGTAAGGCTAGAAAGTGTGGCCTTACTAGCCTTAAGTAAGCTAAGAGAGCAGCAAAGAATAAAGAGCAGGCAAAACAGTATAAGAAGCAATAGAAGAAGAGATAGTAGCTAGCAGTAGGTATACGTAGGGAGCTTAAAATATTTAAGAGTATAGAGTCGTTAAATGTACCGCCTGCATTAACTGCGCCTGGGAGGTTATAGTGCTTACCATAAGACTTACCGCGAGCAGCTGCTAAGAAGCGGAAACGTTAGTCGCCAACCTTACCTATAACCTCTGGAAAGCCTGCTAAGAAGCCTCTAAATAACTTAGTTATATTATAGGGTAGCTTACCTATAGCGCCTATATTAAGGGTAGAGCTAGAGCAGGAGTCAATATTATTAAATATATTTGTTCGTCCACTAGGATCGCCTTCTAGTGTAACATCCTCCAGCCAAGACTTTAATGACTTTGATGACTCTAATGACTCTAATAACTCCCTTACTGTCACGGAGTGAGCACAAGCGATGATAATATATAGCGAAGTAGATATTATTAAGCTATGTACATGAACTGTGTGATGAAGTCAAGACGTTGCGTAAGGAAAGAAGGTAAGGAAATGGGAGGAAAGGGGTATATATCGTTAACTTGGTTGCTTGGTTAACACGTGCACGGGGCGGAATAGGCTTCGGGTCGTGGTCCTAGCGGATCTTGGCGGAATGTGGCGGAATATGGTGGAGGACGGCAAATTGCCGTAGATTGCCGTCACGTGATGGCAAATTGCCTCAGATTGCCGTCATGTGCCTTGATTGACTGAGTCGTTAACATGGAGGTCGAGACGGTGGAAACAGGTGGACGTGTGTAAGGTGTCACGGAGGTGTCCCGTGACACTTACACAGCTTAATACTCAGGACATTAACTTTACGTCATTACAGTTTGAACTGGGTGAGGAAGTTAATACGGCATAAATTAAGACGCAAGTAATAGTTATCCTGCCTATACAAACCTAAGCTAAATTAGGAAAATATATACTGGCTTAGAGTTAACCAAAGACGTGGCCATTCGACGCCGTTTCGCAGCTTTAATAAATACAACCGTTCCCAACCAACAGTGGTAATTTATGGCTTACTATATTACTCTATTAAAGTTACCACCTTACGCCGTGTTTAATATGCATATAAAGAAGTCCTCTATAACTTGGCTAGACCCTACTACTAACATTAACAATATTAGTAGGGGGTCATTAATAACGTCCATACAGCAAGCTTTCTAGCGACATGATTTTTAACAATTAACTCCTAAAGTTCAACACCACCCCAAGCACTATGGCTCTCCTATAGTAACCAAGCAGCCTTAACTTCCTATTGCTGCCGAGCCTTATAATCCTCATTATATCACTGCAGAGCCTTACAAGCCTTATTACATCGCCGCCGAGGCCCTTAGCCTAATCGGGCAGTAGAAGGTCGCGGGTTTAGTTCCTATTAGTGGCGCGTCAAAAACATTAAAAAAAAAAAGGTTATTTCCTATCAAATCACATATCAGCAAGGCTTTAAATTGATTATATTATTCTCATCTTATTTTTAACGCCTTAAGTTATATTAAACCTATATATTTGCATTATGGCTTAAGGGCCACTTAAGAACTTTGGGAAAGTGGTGTAATTATATTAGGCTAGCTCCAAATCAAATCAAAGCAATTACAGAACTTACCGTACTACTACGCCGCGGGGACTTTACATTATGATATTTACAATTAATTGAATTATAACCCCTTCCTAATCCTTATAATTGTATATTTTCACGTATAACACCACGCTAAGGCTCACGATGCAGGTGCAGATCACGACTCAAGCATAGCTGAAATGCGACGCCGTGGCTCATGCCAATTAATTGATATACAGCTCTAAAATCAAGATCTACAACACTAAAAATAAGCTCCAAGCCACTGATTTTATACCGGCAGAATCGAACTTGGCAAAAGATTCGGGCAGTAAAGTTACTGCCAAGAGTTACTGCCCGGATCCTGTCCGGTTTCCAAACTTGTTTTCATACGAGTTGCAGAACACGCGTAGAATACGAGCGGATGAGTAAGTGGAACTCCGTTGGAAAACGTGGTAGCACCGTCTCGCCCTCGGCATGCCTTAATATGTCACGTAAGCCGTGTCAGATAAAGCGATGCGTGGTGGTTTGCAGGAGGAGCTGTCTCGGAAATCACTTGTGAGCAAGCCGAAGACGTCAAGCGGTCCCTTCACAAAGACGAAGAGAGTGGCACGAGAAATCGGACGCTTAAAACGCGCCATCATGTACGTGCACCTACACCTATGCACCTCGCTTCAAGCACAGTGGCTCCACTTACATCTCGTCACTCATCACCTTCGATCTATTCAGATCACGAGTGCCATCGATCGTCAGTCTGAGAGCACCTCAGAACTGTTTCACCAGGGTTGTGAAATTGACACCCAAAGCAGAAAGCAGAGCTGAACTCCTACGACCGAGAAACTCATCCTGGTGTGTGCCGGAGATAAGAGTTGCAACCTCCTATTTCTTAAAATATACAAACAAAGTCTGGGCATATACAACATCATGCGTCACATCGCATGTGAGATATCCTACGAATAGAAATGTAATGACGTTAAAATCAAAATACGAGCTTACTTTGTCATTTCGGAATAAATCAGCATCAAAATTATTACATGGAAATCTTTTATCCTTTAACAATATCGGTCCTAAAGTTTAGGTTAAGCTATAAATAGTTAATTTAAACGCATATATAACTAAAATGCTGATATAATAGTGCGCCCTTCACTACCACCTTAAAAAATGTAGACGCCCTTCAGCGTGTAACTACACATATATAGAAACACACGTCTCCCTACCAGAAATAATGGACATGCATTTTAATAGTCATTTTACTTTATCCCTACACCACGTACCAACTAGAGTCCGCGACACAGCACAAGAGTTATCCAATAGCCCACAGCAATGACAAGAAAATTTTCGCTCCACACTAACAAGGTATCCGCGCAATCCAAGTATTGCTTTCATTAAAGCCTTCCTCAATAACACACAATACCCACACATCTGTGTATACTTCCCTTACACTAATACGCTAAATAATAGTTATATTGCTTCAGCCTTAACCTATTGGCCAATTTCAACGCATACAACTAAACCATTACGACTCATCACAGAACCAAACCGCCTTACGACGATGGCACTTTTTTAATGTGTGTTACGCAACCTTAGAATCAAATATTAGCTGCATACAATACAAAGAAAAATCCTAATCCAAACTAGTTAATGGCAGGAAACGACATGATTAACTTTACCTTAGTAAGCTTAGACGTGATTCCATTGGTGCGGTTTGCAAGCGAGCATGACTAACTATGTTCGTGGTGCACCACCGAAATCACGTCTAAGGGACTTTCGCAACACTTATAACAGCGCGTAAATGATATTATAACGGGACTAGCCTAGTTACAGTAGGAATGTCTCAGTAAAACACTTGACAAGATAAACTTGACGCTTTAACCGAATTCTGCCAAATTCTGCCAGCTTAATCGACTTCTGCCAAGTTCTACTAGATTAATCGAATTCTACCGAAGTCCGTCTGCGTGCGCACGTGCGCATGCATCGACCAAGACCCCTAACTATTTAATTATAAGATTCTCTGGTTATTCCCTTCTCTTCTTTACGCAACGTCTTGTTCTCTTCAAAAGCTATATACCCTTAGATTTAGATAGAATTTATATTATTCCTTTAAATCTTCCCTAAAGCCTCTTCGCGCCCTTATATTATATTGCGTTAAAAAATAACCACTATTAAAATGGCAAACGAACACAAATCCTTTTTAATAACCATAAGTATTATATCCCTAGTCAGGGAATAGTTAACCATAATATAACAGTCCTTTATAGATGCCTTAGCTTAGTAGTGGGCTGTACTAGAAGCCCAGTATTAGCAATTAATAGAAGCACTCCGCGAAGAACTCCATAATATCTAAGCATTTACGTTAAAGACCCCAACACCACCTGCAAATAAAATTAATATAACTGTATCTAAACCTAGCCCGTTAAATATAAACCCTAAACTAGTAACAGTAGCCTAATCTATACCTATAACAAACCCAGTACTTACCGCGAAATTAGAAAAGCTTCCTAACCCTTTAATATTTAATAGAAATTAAAATAACCTATATCCCTTTATAACCAAGCTCCGTCTTAAACTTTTAATAAACTATAACTAATACTCTACCGAAGCTAGTAAGGTTAGCTATAGAATGTCTTATTTAAGCAAAGATGCTGTATAAACTATAGACCTATTCTTCTATAATGGCACCTTTATTAATTTCGAAACCTTTATCTCTCTACTAGAACGAACGTATAATAACGCCAGCTATAAATATACCACTATTACTAAACTTAAAAACCTATAATAACGGAACCGAGACTTTATAAGCTTCTTTTCGGAATTTTTAGGCCTTATTAGCGAACTGGATTGGAATAAAGCCGCTAGAGTTGCTACTCTTTAATAAGCTATTTTAGATGAAATTAGAGCATAGTTAGTAGGTAGGGAACTACTAAAGGACCTACCCGAATTTGCTATAATGTGTTAATGAATTAATAAGGACCTTTAATATAATAAACAGACTTATTCTCTAAAGCCAACCATACCTCGTGTTTAAAGCTTTATAAAACCAATATATACCTTAAAGCGCGACCCTTCTCTAAAACCTACGCACGACCCTATGGACCTTGACGCCACTTAATCCTACGCACCCTTAGGAACTAACGAATGAAGAACTCAAGCCGCAAATAGAGAATGCTTTGGATGTAGTAGAAAAGGACATATCTAAAGGAATTGCCGAACTTACCCTTTTAAAAAAGTCCGCTATAGTTCCTCCTGGTCTTTAAATTATACCCACTCCTTAAATTGCACTTATTCTTTAAGCTATACTTACTCCTTAACTTATACTTGTTTTATAAATTATACCTAGTTGTTATAAAGTATCTTACCCTTAGCTAACTTGGAAAATAAATCATCCTAGGGCCAAGTTGTGCCTTAGGATAAGAAGTGGAAGAGTATAAGTATCTAGGCTCTTCTAGCGCTGATATACAATACAACTCCCTTAATATACTTAGCAAAATTTAAACACTTAAAAAATAGAAGGAGGTACGAATTCTTATAGACAGCGGAGCTACCAGCATAGGCTTTATTAATATAAACTACACGAAAACCCAACGCCTAAATTTAAAAAAACTTAATAAGCCCTAAGGCCTACGAGGCTTTAACGGCAAACCCTTAATATATAGCAAATTAACATACTACGCTCTTGTAAAAATGCGGATAGGTAAATACCTTAAATATATTTCCCTATTCGTAACACCCCTAAAGCAATATAAGATGATACTTAGACATAGATAGCTAAAATAACACAACCCTTTAATTAGCTGGGTTAAAGAAACACTAAAGTTCCATATAACCTACTGCTAAAGTTATTACTTAAAAACCCATTTGCCCTATAAATATACATATAACTATTTGAATTTAAAATAATATAAATTACCCTTACCATAAATCTTGAACCAATACAATAAAGCTATAACTGCTGATTGCAGTAAAGAATGTAAAGATGTTATATTAAAACCTTTTAAAATTTGTATGATATAGGCCGTACCCTTTATCTCATTAGTAAAAAGACAAGATCATAAAATCTTTACTATAACTATAGAAGACATTAAGAAAGTACTAAAACTAAAATAGTATATTAATCTTTAACCTCTTATACCCAAAGAGTACCACGATCTAATTAACAAGTTTAAAAAATAATTTGTAGACTAACTAGCCCCGCACTAAGATAAGTATAATTTTAAGATAGAACTTGAGCCTAGTATAACACTAAAGTTCGGTCCGCTATACAGTATATCACAAGAAGAACTGTTTATAATGCGATAATACCTCAATAAGCATCTAGAAAAAGGATTTATTTGCCCTAGTTAATCTCCATTTACCTTACCCGTACTATTCGTTAAAAAGCTAGAAGGAGGCTTAAGATTTTATATTAATTATTAAGCTTTAAATATAATTATAATTTAAAACCAATATCCGATTCCCTTAATTTAAGAAACGCTTAACCATTTAGCAAAGGCACGGTACTTTACAAAGCTTGATATAGTCGCTGCCTTTAATAAAATCCGTATATATAAAGGAGATAAGAAGTACATAGCTTTTTATATATAATAAGGACTCTTTGAATACCTAGTAATGCTATTTGGTATAAAAAACAGTCCTAGTACGTTTTAGTAATATATTAACGATACACTTCATAAATTCCTTAATATATTCGTTACCGCGTATATTAATAATATCTTAATCTACTTATCCTTGCTTTCTAAACATCAAAAACACGTTAGAATAGTTCTTAAACGTCTACAAGATGCAGGCTTATAATGCAATATTAAGAAATACAAGTTCTACGCGTCCAAGGTTACGTACTTAGGCTTAATTATATCCTATAATAGAATTAAAATGGACCCTAAGAAAGTCGCCGCAATTATAAACTAGGGAAGCCCTAGTAATATATAAGACATTTAAGGATTTCTAGGATTTGCAAACTTCTATTATTAATTTATTAACTACTTCTCAGAAATTACCTAGCCATTAGTAAACCTAATAAGAAAGAACATAAAATTTAAATGGACCACTAAATATAAATAAGTTTTTAATGACCTAAAGCATCGTTTTACAACTGCTCTAATTCTTGCCTACTTTAACCTTAACCTTAAATGCATTATCAAAACAGATTCGTCTAATTATGCACTAGGAGAAGTGTTATCACAATATAATAAGAACGGCGAGCTACATCTAGTAGCCTTTCTCTCTTAGAAACTCGCCCCTGCTAAATCAAACTACGAGATATATAATAAGGAACTGCTTGCAATTATTAGATGCTTTAAACAATGGCGTCCTAAGCTTAAAGAATTGTTGTTTTTAATACGCGTATTAACGGACCACAAGAACCTGCAGTACTTTATAACTATAAAACAATTAACGCAGCGCCAAATTTATTAGGCCGAATACCTCTTATAATTTAACTTCAAAATTACATACTAACTAGGTAAACTTAATTAGAAGCCTAACATATTAATATAATAATTACAGGACCTACCTATAAACGCTTTAGATAAACAGATTATAAATTAATTACGGATCTTACTGCCCCCTAAATATTTTAAAAAGCTACGCCCTATATTCCTAGATGCGGAACTCGACAGAAATAAATTAGAAGTTGATAAATAGGAAATAGAAATTAATAAGCTAATAGAATACGAATATAAGAACAATATATAGATAATAGATATAATAAAAGCAATTTAAACAGGAAAACGACAGTATAAGAATATTACACTCGCTAAATATAAAATTTGAAACGATTAATTATACTATTAATAGAAGATAGTAGTTCCGAATTCCAAACCTTTATAATTTAAGATACTTAATTTCATATACGACTCCCCTATAGTAGGGCATCCTGGCCGTGCGAAGACCTATGAGATTATTTAACGAGTATACTACTAGCCTATAATGCACAACTATATACGAAAATACGTTTAAGCATACAGGATGTGCGTACGTGGAAAGACCTCTTATATAAAGAAGTAAGGAGTACTTTAACCACTACCAATTCTAATATAAAGATGGCGCGACATCTTAATTAACTTTATAGTCAACTTGCCTAGCAGTAATAGGTTTATAAATATTATGGTAGTCGTTAACCACCTTACGAAAATGCAATATATAATTCCCATAGACTTAATTAATGCAATATTAGTAGCCAAATATTTTGTTAAGCATATCTTTAAGCTACACGGACTTCCTAACTTAATAATATCCAACTATAGAAGCTAGTTCGTTTCAGACTTCTGGTAAGCTCTATATAAACAGTTAAGTATTTAAATATAACTCTTAACTGCGTTTTATCTGGAGACAGATAGTTAAACTAAAATTATAAACGCGATTATAGAACAATACCTATAAATATACTGCTCCTACCTGCAAGATGATTGGGAAAAATGGCTGCCTTTAGCTAAGTTTACTGTAAATAATATAATAAACGTATTAACAGGCGTAACGCTGTTCTACACAACCTATAGACAAAACCCTTAATTTAGATTTGAATTATAACCTAAAATTAATATAATAGGACCTACGATTAAACGGATCCAGTTAATTAATATACACAACTTTGCTAATTAAATAAAGCAGTTAACGGAACTATTACAAAGTAAATTAATATACGCTTAAACGGTACAGGAATGGCATGCAAACAAAAAACGAGCTCCCGTATAGGACTTTAAGAAAGGTGATATAGCTTACCTAAATACACAAAATATACGGACTTAATGGCCCTTAAAGAAACTTAATTGGAAGTTTGCGGGCCTATACTAAATTAAGAAGAAACTAAGCCTATACGCCTATAAGCTTAAACTGCCAACTGAGATAAAAATACACCTGACGTTTTACGTAAGCTTATTGCAACCTTTAAAAGATAATCCTATAACTTATAAAGTACCACCGCCACCTCCTATAATTGTTGATAATGGTAACGGTTCTTACTTTATTAACTTAATTAATGATATGTAATGGAAACTATAATCTAAACAATTTAGACTTCTTATTAAGTGGGAAGGATATAAAACACAAACCTAGGAAACCTATAATTAGATTAAGGCCGACGCACCTTCCCTAGTAAAAGAATTCCATAAGGACTATCCTTCGCGGCCTACTCCGGCTGGATAGACACGATATAAAGGCAAACAACTACTACCTAACACGAATACACGAAACTTGAATTTGAAAAGAACTTAAAATAAGTTATAACATTTGTAACGCGATTACGTGACACGCAAGATATTAAGAAACTTTAACTAGCGGTTAAAGTTGTCTAATTAGTCAGATCTGCCTTGCCAAGACTACCACCTAACGCGAAAATACGATACGTAATAAAATTATAAATTCTTAACTAAATTAAATTATTTTAAACCTTCGGCTAAAAGGGGGGTACTGTAACGGGACTAGCCTAGTTACAGTAGGAATATCTTAGTAAAACACTTAATAAGATAAACTTAATGCTTTAACCAAATTCTGCCAAATTCTGCTAGCTTAATTAACTTCTGCCAAGTTCTGCCAGATTAATCGAATTCTACCAAAGTCTGTCCGCGTGTGTACGTGCGTATGCATCAACTAAGACCCCTAACTATTTAATTACAAGATTCTCTGGTTATTCCCTTCTCTTCTTTACGCAACGTCTTGTTCTCTTCAAAAGCTATATACCCTTAGATTTAGATAGAATTTATATTGTTCCTTTGAATCTTCCCCGAAGCCTCTTCGCGCCCTTACAGATATCCGCGTTGCGGAGGTTGCGGATATTGAAATAACTCAACATAATTATTTTATATTATTTCCTAAAGTTAATTAATTATATAACAGAATTTGGGCTTTTAAAATATATTATTTTTATTATTTAAGTATTTTTAGGTTTTGTGATTATTTTTATTAAAAAAAAAAAGCTTTGTTAACGGCGTGAAGTTTATATATCTTTCCTAAACACTAGCTAATATATATAAAACCTATTATAGATTTATAATAGCCACTTTAAAGAACCTATTATAGTCTAAAATTTTATCTCGCGTCAATTACTAAGTTATAGATATTTAAATAAATATATTTATGCTAGTATTAAAACCTATTAAACTAAAAGGGAGAAAGTTAAATAAAGTGCTAAAATAGTTATAATTGTGTTAGGTACCGGATAATTAAACTTAAAGAAGTTGTAGAATAAACTAAAAGCAATAGCTATGATAAATACCCGTACTGTTGACTTCCAAGTGTTCACCGTTTGGGCTAGTTGTATGGGTAAGATAACAAGACAAGATCTCTTTAACGTATGGAGTGGTTGCCTAACAGATTAACTCCAGTTGTATTCTGAAAATCACTACGAAGAGAGAACTATCTGGGTAGGGACTGTGGTCCTTTAAATACACATCCGTACTCCTAAGAATCTCTTCGGTACGTTTGGTCATCTTAGTACGTGGCCCATCCTGGGTACGTACGTTCCGAACATTATGCACGTTCCAGATGTCATGCACGTACTGAGTCCTGATCACATGTTCGCTTACTATTCTTCGTCACGTAATCCTATGTTGTTCAATCTGGATTGCGCGATGTCCACTTCCACTAGTAGTCGTGACACCTGCAATATAAGGTTCGTAACAATGGCTATAAGACCTTTAAAATTATTTTTTGCGTTTTGTGAAAAAAATAACAACTAGCAGCTAAGTAAGATCAATAAAGTTATTATATTTTTATATTTATATTATAGACGTATAGAGTAGCTTAAAGCCCTTAAATTGCTATTATCATTAACTAATTATTTATGCCTCTTAACAGTACTGACAAGTTCTTAACAACTCCTATTAGGGCTATTAGGAGCTCTAGAAAACACCTACACTTAGCTTTCTATTAGGAGCCTATTAAGAAGCCGCCTAGACTATTAAAAGCTTTAGGACTATTAGGACCATTAGGACCATTTACTAATATCCTTTTATAATCTAATAGGGATCTAGATGCTACCTAACTCTATTAAAGACTAATGGCATTTTATAGCAGAAAATTCTAAGGGTCTTATAAAGGGTTGTAACGAAGCCTTATAGGAAACACTATGGTTGACTCGTTATTAGGCTAGGTATGTAGGTAAATAGGAAGTTAATAATATAACAGTAACAAATAATAACTGGTAGAGTGGTTGCCTAATAGATTAACTTTAATTATATTCTGAGATTTACTACAAGGAAAGGAACTGTCTAGGTAGGGACTATGGTTCTTTAAATACACATCCGTACTTCTAAGAAATTTATTAAAGGGCATCTAATAGTATAGCTTGCAAAATTCCCTTATCTAAAATAGCACTTTGAACTATTGGTTAGTACTGGGATCTTTAAGTAATGGGACCCGTATTAGACTTACAGCTCTTTTAAATTATAGTAATTAGATACTTATGCAAGCCAATAAGAATTAAGACTATATATACTACCATTAGCTAAGCAACCCCAAGATCCGCATTTTGTATTTCCTATCTCTATTAACCACGTAATAGCTAATAATCCTTATTTCTAAAACGGTTATATCATGCTACTATTAGGGCATCCGGCTGGCTTTAGTTGCCATATAGCGGCGTAATCGTTTATAATAACTTTTAGTGGAGCATTTTAATATCCTAAAATGCCGGAATGCTCGCAAGATTTACATATATATATGCGCGTCCTCTCAATCCAATCCTTTCTCACTATTCTTATCACCATTACAGTTTTACAGTAATTAGTCAGCCTTTAATTTGTTTTTAAGCACTACACTAAAATAACCTAGAAATTTGAGCCGTAATGAAATTTAACAACTTAGCTATATCCACAAGTATAGAGCTAATGGATATACAAAAAGAGATTCTAAGCTAGGAGGTAGAAGCAAACTACTAAGAGATAGTTGCTGTACAAATAGCGAGCTAATTATTAATTAGGGTGCGAGAGCGTTAATTAGTAGAAGTAAAGTGCTGCTAATGCTCTTTAATAAATTCGTTACTAAGGTTACCCAAAACGTAATAGTTGGAATGCAGGTTCAGTCTAAGGTATATAAAAAGGCCATTTATTAAGAGCGCATCCCGTTTAAAGGATCTATTGGCCCAGTTCCCTTGGCTTATACGCAGTCTATATAAGAAAGCCACTGAGGCTACTTAATCCCTAGCCAATATAATCCTAAAGTATAGCAATATAAATAGCGGCATATAGGATATAACTAGTGGGCCATAGCAGCTCTAGAAGGACGTAGAGGATAAAGCTGTAAAGTCTATAAGACATAAGGATTATTCCTATTAGTCTCTAAAATCCGCTAAGGTTAAGGTAAAGAAAGACAATCCTCTGGGCAAGCTCAATCTATAGCAAAGTAGAAGTAGCCTTAGCATTAATCGCTTGGCTTAACTGGCTACTTCAGTATCTAGGGATATGCCAGTCTATTAGGATAAATGTGGTGTTCTTAAAGATGGTAATAGATATAGTAAGATTAGGAAAGATGCTATTATATTACCAGAACCGGATAAAGGTATATATAATGGCAAGGTCAAAGTACACGACCTTAAATTAGGCGACGGTGTTAATGCTGCTAAAGAGGATTTTGTAAGAGTAGAATTGGCAATAAGTCGCCAATAGATTAGCGGTATACCTATAAAGAAAGAAATCCTAGAATCCAGAACTACCCTAGCGTTAAATAGAGACTAAAATTGATAATTAGAGCCTATGGAATTAGGGAGGCGTACTATCCCACCTTAAGCACCGTCGCTAAGCACAGTAGCCCTAGCTACACCGACGTAATAGACGGAAAGAAATGTATTCACCTTACTTTAGATAGAAGAGATCTATAGAGAGAAGATACCAACATTAGTTAAGAGTATTTCCTTATCACCTAGCCCTACTATAGGCTCGCCTTCTATAGAGGTCACTATAGTAAGAGATATAGTCCTTAAGGCAGTCCGGATTATCTATAGATTTAGCTAGTATTAGTAAGGGGTTCCGAAGGCGGTTTACTTAAGGATCTTATAGATGTTATAGGCGGATAGTAAGGAGCTACCAAATTTAGGCGAGTGGTTAGATAGCTCTATATAAATATATATACTAGAAGCGGGATTGTCCAAGACCTAAAGAGTTATAATATTTAATATACTAGAGTATATAGGAGCTTGGGAGTGGTATAATAGATAGGTCAAACTAGCGTAAGTTATAATCCGCACTAAGAGGAATAAGCTAGTAGACTATAGGGGCGCATCAATTTATATACTAGATAGAATGTAAGGGTAGCAGACAAGAACTAAGCAACCTAAGAAGTAGGTTAGAGGCGTTAGGAGACTAATTATAGGAGAAGACTATAGCAGATCTAGCAACTTAACAGATATTAGTATTGCGGAGAGGAATAGACAATTATAAAGGAAGCGGATTAATACGTAGCTTAGTAAAGGGTATAAGCTAAGCATAAAGCTTATAAAAGAACTTGGCCTAAGGATACTCTTCAGCCTAAATATCTAGTAAGCGGCCTGCTCCCTAAATACCCATTAACTGCTAAGAAACCAATTTTAAGTAGGGAGTATACTAAGAAAGATATAGAGCAACTTAATATCCTAATTAAAGACATTTAGGTAGACTTAAAGCGTATATAACTGCTCCAAAATTTAAGTTAACAGTTAGAGCTATTAATAAACAAAGGAAAGCCTAACTTTTACTTCCTATTCACTTTGCTAATAGTAGAGAGTCTTATATTAGAAAAAGAGTGCAGGGAATTAATGGCTACTTTTACGCTAGAGGCGGTAAGTTACTTATTTAAAGAAAGAAGCTTATGGACTAACGCAGATATTTCTAGCATAGGAGGCAATACTAAAGGGATCCTTAAATGCTGCTGTTGACCGCCTAATAAAGAATATCAGCACTAAAGTCCTGGGCAAGCGGAAGCTTAAAGAAGATAATAGTGTCGCTATAGAGGACGGAATAGAGCTACCATGTAATATGTTTAATAGGCTTCGCCAAGGTAAATAGTTTAATAAATAGCTTTTAATAGCTAGTATAATAATGTCCAATAAACTGTCTTTTGTGAGATATGGTTATAGTATCCTACTAGACCAATTTAAGCAATTTGGTAGAAATAGTAAGATAAAACACATCGCTAGGCCTCTAATGGGTTAGAGAAAGAAAGTTAAAGCGTTCCGTAGAGAAGCTTAAAAAGAGTATAAAGAGGAATCTTATCTAGTATACTTTTGCCTATTAAACTGCAAAGGTAGCCATTTTACATTGCTTGAGATAAATAGGCAAGAGGAAAAGATCTATTACTATAATTTAATAGTAAATAGAGATGTTATTAATAGCATATTAGAATCGACTCAAGTTAGAAAACTCGTATAAGTAAGTTAGGGTTTAGCTAAATAATTAAAGATATAGCTAACACTATAGCAGGAAGAGTTTAACTACTTAAAGTTCAAATATATTAAGGCGGTATATACTAAAACCCTAGGTAATATTATTACCGACAGGCTAATCTCGGACTTTAGTAAGCAGCCTACCCCCTAATAGAAAGATAGGTCTAGCTATAGCCCAATAGTTATAAGAAACTTAGCGCTTTAGATAAACAGTCTTTTAATTAGCAGTTAGCATAACATATTAGATCCTAAACGCCTAAGGATAAATATTATAGAGGCTTTTAAGACTTACATCTTAGAAAAGGCTCTATAGTAGACTAGACATACTTAGAACTTAGGGCAGCTCTCCAACAAATCTAAGTAAAATAATTAGATAGGTTTAGCTATGGGATCCAATAGGCCTAGCACAGTCTCTATAAATAACTTAACAAAGGTTAGTAGATATATAACCAGAGGTATAAAATAGTTAAAAGTGTAATTACTTTAGAAAAAGGCCATATAGATCTAGCCCCCAATTTAGGTAGGATAAAATAAGAGAAGGGTTACTAGGGAGACTTTAAGAGGCGTAGACTTAGTATATTCTTTTAGTGCTTTATAATAGGTTTTAATATAAATTACTTCGCATTTTAACTATCACAGGTTGGAGTTAATTAAATAAAGGTTGTCAGCTGCGAAGTAAGTAAGCTTAGCAGTCTTAGTAGCTAATCTAAAGCTCTCTGCTAGCAATATATAATTAAAGAGATCTAAGGGCCGTTTCCTTAGCGCTTCCCTCACAACAGTGTAGTGGTTGCAACGGTTCTATCTTAGTGTGCTAATAAGTGTCTTTATATATAATAGTTAGAAACTCCTAAGAAATATACACGCTTATTATATAATCCTTTACCTTAGCAAACTCAGACGTAATTCTATTGGTGCGGATTTTCAATTAGTCCGCAAGCTAACTAACTACGTTTGTGCAAAACCACTAGAATCACGTCTAAGCGTATTTTACAACACTTATAAGCAATCCAGCAATATCCATAATTTCCCTATACTCGCAGTTGAATTGCTTAACCACAACGGCTTAAAATACTACTAAAAGTTTATCGATTAGAGAGATAACCCAATATTTTATAAATATTGGGTTTAAACTAGCCTACAACCCCCTAGAGTTAAGATCATTTTCGTTAAAAAAATATCTGTTAGTAAGGATTCTGGAGATAGCTATACTGTCACAATGTCGTAATAGACGTTATAGTGGGTACATATATCCCAAAAGTTTATCGATTATAGATATAATAAAGCCTTATAGGATATACTACGGTAGACTCGTTAATGGGCTAGGTATTATAACGGCTTATATAAATGCCTCTAAACCAAAGCTTGTGGAATGCTATCTTATAAAGATACTAAGCTAAGGAGAAGAAGGAGGCTCTAGAAAAGGCCAGCTTTAAGTATATAGGGGCTACCCTAGCTTAGGGGTAGCGCTAGCCGCTATAGGTGCCCTAGTACTGTTATAGGTATATAGGTAAGAGACAAAGATAACAACTAGTAGAGTACTATGCCTAATAGATTAACTCCTCTATATTTTAAGATTCACTACAAAGTAAGAACTATCTATAGTAGGGACTGACGGTCCTTAAATACAATCCTTACTCCTATAAAATACTAGGTACGTTAGTACGTCGCGCTATCTCAGTACGTAACGTTCCTATATACTGAGTTTCCTACAGTACTGAGTTTAACCACGTAACTCGCTTAGCCCTCGTCCCATAATTTAATCTCTTCTATTATATCGACTAGTTCTCCTAAGCCCTGCATTAGTAACTGGTTCTGCGGATTAATCTAACAATATTTTTAATATAAGAGCTATTATGGGGGTGTAGACCAATTTCGTTAAAAAAGGTAACTACTCTACATATAAAATAAGTCGGATTGCCTAATATAAACCTTGCGAAAGCCCCTCAGACCATAGAATTAACTTTTTGACAAAAAAGGTTAGCGTTAATTCTATAGTCTAAGCTTACTAAGGTAATATAATCCTTATAATCCTCAGCCACTAGAGAATCTAATACTCTAAGCCGCCTTCTAACTATACCTCTTGGTCCTTAACTTAAGCTGCCTTCTTCCTTAATTATCAGTCTAACTTATTCATAGTTATGCATAATTACTTCTATAAGATTAGTACTATGCTTTCCAATTATAGGTACTATGGAACAGCAAGAGCCCCATTTCTCTATGCGCCTTCTTTTATATAACCGAAGTTTTTCAATCACCACTTTACGGCTAGCGTTGTCCATAATGCTAAGTACTTCCATCCGTTTAGATTCTTCTATTAAGGAGAGAGCAGATGCTTACTTCTTTATTACCACCAGTTAGACAATTCTTAGACAATTTACAATGTCTATGCTCTTAAGGACGGCTTTAAGGACCTTTTTTGGCGTAAGTGATAGTGTATATATACTAGTAGGCTCGTCTGCCAAATACTTATAGAAGGCATAAAGGGAGGGTATACTTATACTACTAAGAAGGGATCTCTGACCCTCTTTATCTAGGTTATTAAATGCCATTAATAGAGGTTCTGTAGACATATTAAAGACCTTACTTAGTATATATTTATTAGAGCGAGATAGAAGGCACATTATATAGAGGAAGCTATAGAGAGTATTTAGGACCGTTTTAAGGAACACCTAAATTTAGAAGCGTGTCTATTCAGGCCCGCAAGCGGGCCCCTCTTCCCTTAATATGCCTAGAGCCCAACCCATCTTTATAGGAGAATTAATAGACGTCTTATTAAAAATATTGCTACTTATTGTTTTAATATTAATCTTAGTGCATATCCTCGCATTGTTATATATAGGGGGTCTCTATTATCTTATTAGAAATTCTAGTTAATAAAATCTAAAACAACAATGCACCTTATACCTTAATTAGCCTAAGTATTAACATAATTTTCTATTAAACTGCTCTACGATTCGCCGTGCTTAGCTACTTCTCTATTATACTACGTCTTAATTCTATCTAGCTTTATTAAGTTCTATGCTAGAGTTAGCGCCAATAGAGCCATATATAAACCGATTATTCTAATTATAAATTTGGCCGTCACGGACTAGTGTCCGCTTTGCGTAGTATAGACACTAGTAAGCGTTATAAATAAGCCGGTAAACGAATTAAGCAGACCAGGCCTTTATCTAATAAGTTAATACATACTCTCTATATAGCTACAAATGACTTATAAGCATATCCGAGCAATTAGCCATATATAATTCTTCCACCACTTCCACTATAACTAATATATGCAAACTGTTCTAACGATATAGTAAACGCCTGCTATAGGTAGAAGCGGCACATTCTTAACCGTATATTGGACGAATTTCCCTCTTTTACTATTATTAAAACTATTAGAATCTTAAAGAGAGGTAAATGTGCTAGGGAATACAATATATCTTGCAAGGATAAGCCAGGAAAAAATTGTAGTAAGGGCATTATGCCAAGTAGAAGCTTTATTCGCTTAGACAGATATTACCATATAGGGTGTTTGCATAGTAGGTGCTTTATAAGGTATATATTTCTTATCTTAATTTAAGGCTTTGGGGTTTCTAGGAATAGGTTAAGCTTAGGTATATTAGGCGGCGGAGGGAACGCTAACTAGCACGCTTATTATAGATATTATATAGTAGTAGAGCTAGTTTAACCTAATAAGCCGTACTTAGTGCTATAGAGGGCCTTTTTATAATTATAATTTATAAGGGGCCCAATTCTGGTCTCTTTATATCCATAAATAAACTTCGGCTAAATGTTGGCAGATCTATATCCGGACCTAGATAACTAACGGAAACGAGTTTATTTATAGTAGAGGGTACCTATTTTAGGGCACCTTGTAAGAGTCTTAAGCAATAGTAGGTTAACGAGCTGTACATATTCTTAGCAGTAGCTTAGTAAACGTTAGGTATACCTTATTAAATTTAACACTTAGCCTTTTGGTAGTAAATTAATATCTAAGGCCATACCTGCTCCCTCGCCGCCTTTACTATCTTGTTAACCATCCTCATTTATACCCCTTTACTCATTAATAAGGTTTAAGCTTTCCCTATAATAGCTACTATTAATTTCTCGCATTCAACCATAAATTACTATAATGGCTAATAGACATTTTAAAGAGTTAATATGTTCTCCCGGGAGCATAATAGGCATAGGAGAAATATAGTCTAACATAATTAAATATACTTGTACTCTAGATATCGGCGCTTAGGACGGATTAGAAAGGAATAAGGGAGATATAGCTAGGAAATACTGTAACGATTTAGACATTTTCCTTAATTCTATATTTTAGAACTTTGTAGTTATACAAAAACTCCTAGTAGAAGCTGATGCGGTATTATAAGGCCCAGTAATTAATAGATTTATTAGCGAGGTTAGATTTAGTGCTTCGCTAGTTATAGAGAGGCCTATAGCAGGTAAGGATTTATATATATTTATACCGTGGGCACTTACATTACACTATAGATTTAATAACACCCTATCTATACTTCTGCGCTTAGAAGGTTATAAGTATTGCCTTTTAGAACCTATATAGACTCTAAATATTTAGAAAGAGTGTAACGTTCTAGAGTTTAGGGAAGGAGCAGGAAGAGTAAGATACAGTTTTCCTTACTTTACCACCCTTACTAGTGCGCAAGTAAACATACTAGTGTATAACAATTTAACAACTCCTTAACTCTAAAACTGTGTCTTAGAAGCTTTGGTATGCTATTCTAGTCTTATAGTACTATCTAAACCTAATGCTTAAGTAGGAGAATTTTCCTGGGATTTTATACTAGTGGAGTAGGAGCGACACCCTACCGTAAAAGGGTTATATACTGAACACTTAAGCATTATACGCACTATCTACGTCAATCTTAGCACAGTTAGTATAAGTATAGGCTGCGACGAAAATAGCTCTCCCTAAGTTTTGCTATACTGTTAAATTCATATTTATTATAGATAAGGGAAATAGTAAATTATCTACACCCTATACAAAGGCGCGAATAAGTATATAAAAATTTGGAATCTATAAACTACTTAAGAGGCTAAATAGTGGGAGAACCGTTATGTCCTAGAGGTCTTGCAGTATATACGTCTTACAAACCTTGGTTTACTTATAACTGCCATATTTAATCTCTAATCGCATAGCTACGTTTAATGTTTATTATCTAGATATTCACCTCTAAAATATATTATATTTAGTACTTAATCGGGAAAATAAAGGGCCGATACTCTGGGCGAGTGGGCTAATAGTATACCTAATATTATTTACTACGGCATTAAAAGCTTCTTCTGGGCATAAACTTCGTCCGTCCTTATTATAAGGATAAAAACCTCCCCTCTAATAGAGAAAGGTCTATTAGATCTTTATCTTCCACTAAAGCACAATATCTTAAAGGGCAAAAAGTCTATATATATTCTAAACCGGTTATAGCCACCGCTAAGATAAACTAAGCATATTAAAGAAATGGGCTTAGTGTGAATTGTAAGTTATCCTAATATAAGGGAAAGGTTAATAGTGTTCTTCTCTAATTCCGGAATTAAAAGTATAGTATTTATCCTATCAGCAATAATATCCTTAAAACATGTTTGAGGGCTTAGCATATATTTATTTATATCATATATCTTTATCCTCTCTCTCTTTCTTATATACTCTACTACTACTTGCCTTACCTATAATAGCTTAGAGGGATTAACTAGGAGGCTATATGCTAAACTCTAGGTACCGCGTTCTATAATCTTAAAGTCTATTCGGATTTTCTGGGCCTCTGTCCTCTAGTTAGAAGGAAAAGTTTTACCAACTTCTATTTAGTCTTGCCGTGTTTAATTATCGTTTTAGGGTATAGTCTTTAATGCCTAATCCCCTTCTACTAGTTCTTGGCCCACTAGTTCTATAAATTTGTCTAGGTTAATCTAGGTAATTTGTCTTCGGTCCTGCTCTGCTATTAATAGAGGCTTCTGTCCTCTTACTAGTCTCTCCTACTCTTCCCTTACGGTCTTTTCTTCTTTCCTTGCTCGTATCTCCTGTATCTGTCTTTCTTGCTTAAACGTAAACCTCTCTTGCTCAGCCTGCCGCTGCATCTCATCTTCAAGCCTCTCCTGCTCCATCCTCTCTCGTTCAAGCCTCTCCTGCTCGAGCCTCTCCTGTTCGAGCCTCTCCCGTTCAAACCTCTCCTGTTCGAGCCTCTCCTGTTCAAGCCTCTCCTGTTCAAGCCTCTCCTGTTCGAGCCTCTCCTGTTCGAGCCTCTCCTGTTCAAGCCTCTCCTGTTCGAGCCTCTCCTGTTCGAGCCTCTCCTGTTCAAGCCTCTCCTGCCTCTCTTGTTCATGCCTCTCGTGTTCAAGCCTTTCCTGGTCGAGCGTCTCTTGTTCAGCCTGCTGCTGCCTCTCCTGCTGCTGCCTCTCTTGCTCAAGCCTCTCCCGCTCAAGCCTCTCCCGCTCAAGCCTCTCTCGCTTAAGCCTCTCCCGCTCAAGCCTCTCTTGCTCAAGCATCACCTGTTTGGGGATCTGTGCTTGCCTATAAGTTGTGCCACCGTTAACATTAGTGCGGTTCGGCTTTCCAAAAAAGGTAAGGTATACGGATCTTCGGACAAAGAATGACGTTATCTTATTAGCTTATACCCTATCAGTATATAGCTTATCTAGAAATAGTAAAAGCTTATTTTATTTATAATTATAAGTTTTCGGAATCCCGTATCTCTTTAGTAACCTATTAGAATAATTAACATTAACTATAGCTCTCATTCCCTCTTCTATTATCTCTTAAGTAGTAGAAAAGAAATCCACTATTCGCTCTATAAAGCCCTTAAATGCAATAAGATTATATTACTAGCGGCCTGGTTTCCTAGCTTCCCATAAAGCTATATAGGCGATCTCCCTATTAGTAAACCGCTAAATTAAACTGCAGATCTAGTCGGACTTAAATCCTAATTAGTAGGCAAGAGCAGCAAACTTATATAGGGCAGTCTCGCTTAGATTATTAGTTGGCTTTACTAATAAATTATTTCTTACCTTTTTACGCTGCGCCGGGATCTTAAGGTAATTGCGTATAGCACTTACCATATCTATTAGCGTCTAAGGTCTACTTAATCTGTAAGACTTTCTAGCCTAAATATAAACCTAGATTCAGACTCTTGGATTATATATTAATTAGTCCGCTGGTTTATATTAGAGAACCTTTACTATAAGGTATAAAATAAGGAGTCCTTACCTAATAGCCGTATTAGTCGTTTTACGTAGTTAGCCGGGCCTTATAGGTAACTAAGATCCTTAAAAAAACTAAAAAAAGAAGGGATTAAGCGGTTAGTGGAGATAAAGAGCACTTTACTCTATATAACTTTATAATCTTACTTATTAAAATTACTAAAGATCTGGCTATGCTGTAATTGGCTATATAAAGCTCCGGTATCCGCGCTATACGCTTTAGAAATAGTAAGCTTTAATGCTATTATAATAGCTCTATCTACCTTCTATATTACCTGTCTGTTACTATTAAGGATCTTAGACTAGATACCCCTAGTATAATTAAGATAATAGAGAATTTTCTATTTAAATATTATTAGCAACTTACAGCGCCTAAATATAAATCTTTACCTTATTATATCTTATAGTAAACATTATATGCACAGTGCCTAGTTTTATGCCTCCTTTAAGCCTAGGAATATCTAGTTATAAGTTAAATACCGCTCTGTATTCTGGGCGATTTAATATATACTTTAGATTCTACTTTTTCTGGTTAAATATGGCGGCTAAATAAGCCTACTATTGTTCCTCAAAGTACGTATTCCCTAACACTTAGTACTAGCAAATTTTATAGTAGATTTTACCATTATTAGGCTTCTTCTTATAAGAGTACTCTTTAATTATAGTCGTCTTTAGTTTATAGTTGATGTCTAGATATAATTAGAGTTAGAGCCTACTGCGTATACAAAATGGGAATTTCCTACCTATAAGATATAGATCCACAATCTAGCGCTTATCTTCTAAAGGAAGGAACTCTATAGCTGCTTAAACCTAGTAAAGGCTATAGAGACATTCTAAACAGAAATCGGGAAGAAAGTTCAGCTTTATATAATTATTATATAGATGACCTATTAGCGCCTTAGCGGAAGTTTCCAAAAGTTAAATGGTAGTGTTAAGCTACTATTAATCGATAACGGCAAGAAGATAATTTTGAATATCTAGGCGATCGCAACTATTCTTCTAGAAGAAATTCTTAAGTCTTGCTATATTTCCCTCATCCTTTTTGCATATAAAATGCAGCACCTTGATATTAACACTAGCAGTACCTCTATACTTAATCCTCCTCTCTACTATAAATCTTTATTCGTACTTAAGGAATTATGCCTTTTGCATGTCTATATAGCCTATTTAATAATATTTGCTACAGGAGAATAGGTTATTTATTATTACTTATATAAGTTTTTAGCTGCGCTTTAAATATTATCCTTAAAACCCAATTCTAGGACCCTTTATTTTTAGCTAACCTTAGTTAGGGGACCCTAGTTATATTTAGAGAACAGCCACGTCTAAAGAATTATTAAATGCCTAATTGGCCTAAAATAACCGGTCTTCTTAGCAGCGCTAAATAGGAGAACTATGTCTAAAGAACAGCTACGTCTGGAGAATAGCTACGTCTAAATAACAGCCACGTCTAGAGAATTATCGAATGCCTAATTGGCCCAAAATGACTGGTTCTCTTAGCAGCGCCAAATAGGAGAACCATATCTAAAGAACAGCTATATTTAGAAAACAGCTATATCTAAAGAACAGCCACGTCTAAAGAATTATTAGATGCCTAATTGGCCCAAAACCGGTCCTCTTAGTAGCGCTAAATAGGACACTATGTTTTGAGAATAGCCACGTCTAAAGAATTATCGGATGCCCAATTGGCCTAAAATGACCAGTCCTCTTGGCAGCGCCAAATAGGAGAACCACATTTAGAGAACAGCTATGTTTAGAGAACAGCCACATCTAGAGAACTATCGGATACCCAATAGGCCTAAAATGACCAGTCCTCTTGGCAGCGCCAAATAGGACACTATGTCTGGAGAACAGCCACGTCTTAAGAACAGCCACGTCTAGAGAATTATCGGATACCTAATTGGCCCAAAATGACCGGTCCTCTTGGTAGCGCTAAATAGGAGAACTATGTTTAGAGAACAGCTACGTCTAGAGAACAGCCACGTTTAGAGAACAGTTACGTTTAGAGAATAGTTACGTCTAGAGAACAGTTACGTTTAAAGAATAGTTATATTTAGAGAACAGTTACGTCTAAAGAACAGTTATATTTAGAGAGTAAGAACACTATATCTAACAGCTATATCTAGAATAGCTATATCTGGAGCAGTTATATCTAGAGAGTAACTAGTTTGACAAACGGTTATATTTAGAGAATAATAGTCTGCGAAAAGTCACAACTAGTCTAAGTCTTACCTGTTTTACCTTCTTTCCACCACGCCTAATATATCTTATTACTATAGATTTAAACGCGGCAATTTTATTAACACAGCCTTAAGAAAAGTTTGTGAAGCGCCTTTAAATATAAGTGTAACATAAATCTATAATCTAATATTATCGAACTAAATCGGATTTCCTTACTACTATCTTACCACTATCTTTAAGTCTAGAACCCTATATCTTAATACCCCATTATTTACCATTAAATGTCTTATTAAATGTCTTATTACCTATTTCTATTACTAATTACTAACTAAATGACGACTATATTATTAGTCTATTTATTACCTACCTAATATATATAGAGAGCTTCTAGAGCCCTTTTTAATAGACAAAGTCATTATCCTAATTGTCCGTTTGATAAATATAATTAAGATAGTAGAGGTTTTGTATAGAATATAATTAGTAATTTAAAACGCCTGTAGATAAAACCTTTACCTTATAGCATCTAGAGCTGCTTTAGCACTCTCTTTTATAGTTAAGCTCTGTTAAGAAGTAAGTATAAGGATACTCTATATATGAGATATAAGGGCGTTACTTATAAGATATAATCTATAGTTTAGCGCCAGACTTCTAGAGGAAGGACTTGCGGCTACTAGGACTTAGTATCCTGCATTTTAAATGGAAATCGGCTGGAAAATCTAGCTTTAGGTAGCTATTACATGGATCTAACAGCTGCCTCTTAGTAGATTGACGGGAATAATTAACCACAATCATTCTCCTCCTAAACTTCTTAAGTCTCTTAATATTGTCCTTACTAGCTGTTATAGGACGGGGGCAGTGGCTACAAGACGTATGTATTCAAGGAGTCTACAAGACATTACGCGATCGATCGTAAGTGTCGAGGGCGTAAGGAGGTGATATACCTACGCGTAGCTGACGTAAGCTGTACGCGAGGTGTACGCGAGAGCACGGGGCTCTCCTATGGAGGCCCCTACGGTAGGGTTCCGTAACACTACCCCCCTCCTATAGAGGCGGAGCTCCGGCGACGCTGTGGTTGCTATATATATATAAAAGGGACACTTAGGGTATAGAGAAGAAAGAAGAAAAAGGGGGTATTACTAAAGGTTTGCAATAACGTTATATAATAAGGCTTAGCACCTAAGAATCCAACCAATTAAATAACTTTAACCGCCGGTCGAAGTTCCTAGACATCTCAACAATATTCCAGTCACGTAATCGCACTTTACTATTATATAATGGCAATCTAACGGCAATCTAACGACAATTTGCCCTTATATGGTAATGTATAACGGTTTAACTCTATAAGGGCTCCTATAGAGGATTAGGTATAAAATCTCTGCTTAGGCCCAGTTTCTATAGGTTCGCGTAGTAAAAATCGCTAATTAGATCCTTTGCATTTTTAAAGTCTTCCTATAGTTGCCATTCTGGCTAATCTATATTAAATCCTGTGTAGATAGCTCTGTAGTAGAGCCACCGTCCTCTGCCTTTGCTAAAGTATTTAAAGTCAATAATTCGTTTAATGGTCCACTCCTTATGGTTCTCGTCTTCGTTCTTATCTCAGATTAGTACTAGTAGGGGTTTAGGCTATATCTATCCCAATAAGGGGTTAGGCTAGTAAAGGTATAGTAACTATAGGTAAAATATAGGCTATATCCCGCGGGTAGCTAGGGTAGGCGGGAGCTCTAGCTTATATATAGCTCCCCTATTAATAACTTATTTAATTGGATAGGGGCCAAGGTTCTTATAATTAAGTGACTTTATAGGCCTTTATATAGAGATATTATATGTATCTAGCTATACCCAGTCGCCCACACGTATCTCCGGTGGTGGCGTTTTATAACAGTTAGCAAAGTAGGCCTGCTTTGCTTAAGCCCAGGCCATTTCTCCCTTATAATAGTTAAGTAGATTTTTTATACGGTCTATATACTAGTCGGCAAGTAGCATCTTAAGGCGTTTTCTATATAGTAGTTTTTTATTAATAGGTTCTGGTGGCTCTATGCCAGATTAGGGGTAATAACCCTTATTCGCAAAGAATAGGGTAAGTCCTATAGTGGTTAAGATATAGTTATTCACTATAAATTTACTTAGTGGAAGGTAATCCACCTAGTTATCTTAACTATAGGCAACTACCTATTATATGTACGCTTTTATGCTAGCATTAGCGTTTTCTAGTTACCTAGCAGTTTTGTGGTAGAAGGATATAGACATCTTAATAGAGATGCTAAGGCGTTAGCAGATTTATCTCTATACATTAGAGCCAAACTATATGCCTTAGTTGGACGTAATTAAGTCAGGTAACCCATATAATTGGTAGACTTTATAGAGGAAGGCGTTAGTAATATCGCTAACAGCTACACCTTTAGTTAGGACGTAGTGGCACTCTTTTATAAGTCAGCATATTATTATAAGGATATTCTTATAGGTATAGCCGTGTCGTTTATAGGGTAGTAGGTTAACAACGAAATTTATAGCAATATCTACCTATCGTTATATAGGTACTGGTAGAGGGTGTAGTAGTCCTTAGTACCCTATATTAAAGGCCTTAGCGCGCTTATAACCGTAGCAGGCGCCTATAAAGCGTTTAACTAAGTTTATTATTTTAGGCTAGAAGTAGTATCGGCTAAAAAGCTTATAGGTTTCTCCTTTACCTAGGTAGCCGCTTAATTAGAGGTTGTAGGCCATTTAGATTAGTTGCTATTATAGATTTTCTAAATTAGGGATAAATAGGCGGCCTCTATAATAGAGCCTATTCTCTTTTACTTCTAAGGCTGCTATATTAATCTGGCCTAAGCTTTAAAGGTTAGTAGGCAGTATATAAGCGCTAGCGGTCTTTACGGCAATAAGTTAATATAGTAATAGGTTAGCAGAGGTATTATATGCCATAGTAATAAGCTTATTAATTTTAGGAGGTAACTCTAGTTCTATAGTATAAAGCTAAGGTACAGTTGGCTCTATTATAGGTAGTATACCTAGGGCTAAATTCCGTGCTTTTAGGATCGTCTATTATTGGAACTAATTATAGGGGTTATTTTTAGACTAAGGAAGGTCTTATAAGCGGCGTATTAGGCTATTAGGTTTAGTACCTTATATTCCTAGCCTATATATAATCCTAAAGTTAAAGCCAGAGAGGAACTCGTTTTAATATACTTAGCATTAGTTTAGCTACTTTATAGTTATAAAGCACTTAAGGTTGCAATAATCCGTAAGGACTTTAGTTAGTTAGTTAGGTTCTACTAAAGAGAGTTCTAGTTAGAATTCTTTAAATACTTATATAATTACAAGGAGTTCCTTATTATAGATCTTATAGTTATACTCTTATAGTATAAGCTTAGACAAGTAAAATACAACTAGGTAGAGAAAACCGTTATTACCTATCTAGGAAAGGACGCCTATATTAATATAGTCTAAGGAGTCGGTTTTAAGATAAAGTTATCGTCCTAGTATAAAGTAAGCTAGGATAGGTGCTTTAGTAAAGGCATTTTTAAGGTCTTAGAACGCCTTCTTATATTTAGGTGTTTAGGTAAAGCGTAAATGCATTTTTCTTCCTTTTACAGAAAGGCCCTTCGTTCATATTATTGCTATAAGTGGTGCTACTACACTTAAGAAGTTGTATATAAATTTCTAATAGAAGTTGGCAAAACTAAGAAAGGCTTATACGTCTTTAATGTAGTTAGGGGCTTGCCATTTAGTAATTATATATACCTTTTTAGGGTCTATACAGACACCCTTAATAGTAGTAATTAGTTTAAGGTATTTTACTTCTATAACTAAGAATTCGCACTTCTTTAAATTAATATAAAGTTCTACGTCCCTAAGGCGCTGTAGGACCTTTTAAACGTGCTTAGTATGCTTAGAAGGGTCATCGCTATAAATAAGTATATTATCCAGGTACGCAGAGCAAAAGTCATTAAGGTAGTCCTATAAGGCGTTATTAATGTAGCTTTAGAAGGCGCCTAGGCCATTATATACGCCAAAGGGTATAACGGTATATTTAAATTGGCTAAAGCGTAATATAAATGCGGTTTTCCATTTATTACCTTCCCGTATTTAAAGATAGTTAAAGGCGGCAATAATATTAAGCTTAGTATAGATTTTGGCTTAACTAAGCCGCTTAAAGGTCTCGCGTATAAGCGGTACTGGGTATTAGTTCTTAATTATAATAGCGTTAAGTCCTCTATAGTTAACGTAGAATTAAATACCTCCTCCTAGCTTCTTAGTGAGAAGGATAGGGGCGGCTGCTAGTAATATACTGGGATGAATAAACCCTTTATTAAGGTGCTTATTAATATACTTTTTAATAACTAGAAGTTTGTCTTTTAACATTAAGTAGGGTCTCTTATAAGGTAGCATTTTTCCTTATTTAATGTTAATGGTATTATTATCGGGTTAATATAGGGGGAGTATATCTACGCTCTTTTATAAGTATATGTTAATAAAGTTATAGTACCTCTTAGGGAGGAGCTTATGGAGTTTTTTGTTAGTAAGTCCTTTTTTAAGCTTTATAAACTTCTTAAAGTCTAAAGGTAAAAGTCTATAGAGTTCTATAGGGGCGTTAT
>Ga0307507_10002563_pt1 | contig 37685 bp, 8 predicted proteins | sample 7_EM_MG_FD_207223 | JGI IMG/M metagenome (GOLD analysis project Ga0307507, IMG submission 207223) | Populus trichocarpa ectomycorrhiza microbial communities from riparian zone in the Pacific Northwest, United States - 7_EM | ecosystem: Host-associated > Plants > Roots > Unclassified | place...
TTGTGCTTTAGAACTAGCTTACTTAGGAGTAATAACCTTCCTTCTAGTACTCTCCCCCTTATAATGGTATAGGTGTGTATCCTCTTAAGTAAGAGGAATTCTTTAAAGATAGCTTTTATCTAGCTAGGAGCGTCCTCCCTTAAGGCCTAATCTAACTTAATAGCGTTAAAAGGTGCTATAGGTGCTTCTATAGAGGTAGTATTCTTAGCTTCCAGGTGAATAGCTTTTATAGCTATTACTAACTAAACTACCATATTATTAAAAACCCTTATATTTGGTAACCTTTTAGACCTTGTTCTCTGCGCATGAGGAATATATATTAATATGCTTTATACAGGCGTCCCACCCTTAGCATTACCTTAATTTAAGTGTTCTACTTGATCTTAACTTAGGCTTCCCACTTAATTAGAGTGGCCTACTTGGTCTTAACCTAGGCTTCCCACTTGTTTGGAGTAGCCCACTTAGTTACTATTTGGCCTACTCATAGTTCTCGCAACTAGAGTCTCTGTTGGCGCGTTTAAGGTAGTAGGGGGAGGTGTAGGTTAGTTCGCGGCTTGGCTTATAGCGTGATTTAAGCGTCCCGCTTAATTTTAACCTAGGCTTTCTACTCAATCTAAGCGGCCTACTTGGTCACTATGTCTTGTAGCTTGCACCTAAGGTGCTCTATAAGGGAACCTATACTTATTTACTTTAGTATCTCCAAATAGCTTAATTGCTTAGGTATGCAGGTTTATTATCTTAAATTAACTACTCCCTTTTAACCCTATGAAAACGTAGTTAGGTTTTATTCTTAAATTATACTTTTTAGGGTGTTTCTCAAGCGTATTAATTAGATTGGCGTGATATCTAAAAATAACTAGATTCTTTAAGTTAGGAACTTATTAGGTATATGCCTTGTAGGGTGTAATAGCACTACTATGCTTATCATTAAATGGAAGTGCTAAGGTGGGTACTTAATTCTTAATCCAGATAGCATGCTTAACTGCGTAGTACTAAAGTTTAACTGGTATATTTCCTTGAAATAGAAGTAACCTTATCTTATAGTTAACTGTGTAGATTGCGCACTCGATTGCGCTATTATATAAGTGCTTGTATAGCGGATAAGGTTTAAAGTTAATACCCTAGGGTATTAGTTCGTCTTAAAATCTGCGGCCGAACTCCCCCTTTCTATTATCCGCTTAAATCTATGCAGCTTTATTGCCAGTGAACCTCTCTGCCCTTGCAATAATCTCTTTGATATGCAGTAGTACCTCTTTAGTTTAGAGGGTTTTAAGAGGAATAACCTAAGTATAGCGTGTGGTGTTATCTAGGGCTAGGAGGTAGTAGTTATAACCTCTAATTAATATACCGATTCGTTCTATAGTATCTAGGTATAGCCCTTAACTAGGTATTTTTTTACGCTTAGTTGTTTTCTTGCTTAGTATTTCTTGTATCTTCCTAGCTAGACAAGCTTTGTATATACTCTTACTAACTAGTACTGCTCTCTTCTTAAGCTTTATACCTAGTAAGGAGTGCTATAGCTTAAATAGGTCACTATAATTCGTATATCCAGTTCAGTGGTGCTATAGCTCAGCATCTATTTCACTAATGTTTGGTTATAAATTGTATACTTCTGCTATCGCATTAAATGCTTCCTAATGCTCTTATAGCACGTAGAGGTTGTTCCTTATAGTAACCTTAAATATTATACCTAATTCATGCTTACTAGTAGCTTGATTGTCTAGGTTAAATATAATCAAGTAGCCTTCCTAAGTGAGAGTTCTTACTGAGATTAGCTTAATTAACTTAAACAAAGGTATAAGCCAGACGTCTTTTAGCTTTAGGGTACCGATTTAAACTTAACTATAGCCTATAGCAGGGACAACGGTCCCATTCGCAGTATGGACCTATTGTGGCGTATTCTATCTCTTTAAGTATATTAGGTCTAATTGGTTACTAGTAAAGTGCTTAGTTGCTCCTAAGTTAAGAGCCTAAGCTAGAGACGTTGTTGTAAGTATAGTACGTTTAGGGTTAGGGTTAAGGTAGATTAAATCGCTGTTAAATTCTTCCTTAGCTATTGCTATATTCCCTGCTTCCTCTACCTTAGGAGCACCTTAATCTATCTTTCTAGCATTATTAAATCGGAATTGCTTAAGTAGGGGATAGTCTTTCTGGTAGTGACCTTTCTAATAGTATACTCTGTACTTATCTCTTTCTAGTTATCTTGGCTCTTTGCTCACTTAAGATGATAAGCTATGGCAATAATGTAATAAGGAATAATTAAATCTACTAGCACGGCCTCTACCCCTTATTTAACCTTAACCTTAGTTTCCCCTTCTCCCCCTAGGTTTGTCTTTCCTCTTATATATAAGTGCTGCATTTTATACTTATATAGGGAGAGCAGTCTCTTGCTCCTAAAGAAGGGTAATATAGCTTTTAAGGTCTTGTTTATCTTATAGATACTAGGTCTTTATATTCTGCTATATAATATTACTTAGGAGGGCCAAGAAAAGCTGCTCTTTAATATCGTTATTAGTAAGTGCTTAAGGCGTTAAGGCTAGATTAATCTTAAATCAATTAAGTATTTAGAGGAACTCAACAATTCGCATCTTTATAGGGTCAAATATAGTGCTATAGAACTCTCTGCGGAGTCTAGAGATATAGACCTTGTTATTAGCCTTATTAAACTTCTTTATTCCTTCCTACATTCCTTAAATATTGTACGCCTTTATTATTACACGCATCTCTTCCTGACGGTCGTCTCCTATTAAATTATAGATAATCTTATTTGCTTCCCCTTATTTTCTTCTTCCATTAGCTAAATTAACTTAATTTAGGTTCTTTACACTAGTGACAAAATCCCAGCCCTCTAATATAATTAGGGCTGCCTTGCAGGTGCGCTTCTAGTCTGCAAAGTTGTCTCTATTAAAAATGACGATTTTACCAGCCTTGTGATCGTATGTAGGTGTCGTTAAGGTTGAGGTAGAGAAGGTTATTTTTAGGGTTGATTTTTGAGTTAGGAGAGGTATTGCTACCCAGGCTTATAACCTGTTGGAATTATAAGGTTATAAGGTTACAGCGGAGGTGTCTTGAGGGTCTATTTGATGATAGAGATGACGCAGACGATGAATATTGATTGATTCGTGATGTAGTAGATGCGGTTGATGTCTATATAGATTGTATGCAGAGCTTGACCTCGTAATGTGTCCAGAGCTTAGTCAGCACCTTATCGCTAATTTCTGACACAGTCAAAAGCTCTAATTGTCCTAACTTAAATGCGAAGACGGCGTTTAACTAATTGAGATTTAATGAGGCCCTAGCTTGACTTAAGGCGTCTTTTGTTGTACGTATGACCTGGGCTCTGCATTGTCGCATACTTAATCAAAGCTTTTGAATCTGTTGACGTTCCATTAAGGCTCTATATCCATAGGCTCTGTACCTGCGGACAGTCGATTAAGACTCTGGCTGTGCAGTCATTCGGTTAAAGCTCTGCATCTATAGTCGATTGAGGCTCTTAGTGTCCACTAGATATCTAATCTAGAGACCTGTCTTAAGACTTCCTTCTTTGTAAGCATAAACGGCAGTTTCCAGTAGACTATTTCCGCGGGCCCGGTGCTTTTATAAGACGTCCTTAATAGCTACTTTCTTTCCTTTTAGAGTCGCCTTTGCTCTTGGCTTCTTTGGCGCATCCTTAGGCTTTTATAACTGCTTCTTTACCCTAGCTGTTAGCAGTACGCTTGCGTATCCTTGATCTTCTTCTAGCTTAAGAGCCTTTTTGGGATTGTCTTCTGCTTTTAGTCTCTTTGTCATTGTCCTGCTGGTTCTATGCTTCGCCTAAGTCGTCCTTAACATCTTCAAGGCCATCCGGTGGCAGCTTCTCGGCTATTGTAACTACCTCCGTCGCATATCCCTTGCCCTTGTGTCCACAATACAGTCCTTTTATCAAGACGATCTCTGAGAAGTGCCGGCTCCTATACGTCCAATTCCTGTTCCCCTTGTAATCCTTAACAAGATCCTTTACTAGTTTATCCTGATATGGCTTGGTCCTGTCTTTGGTCGTATAAGGATGGTTTAGGCTTATTATAGTTAGCTGCGTCCTGTGTGCGATCTTTTGTAGAGTATCTTTATCACTGCCTCTTTATATACTGCTTTGCCGTTTCCACGGTACTTGATCACTGATATTGTGTTGTTGCTTTTATATAGATCCCTTCCTTGCCGCAGTATCCGTTCTTATTGTGCAGCTAGCGCAGTACTGAATTTGGATAGCAGTAATAGTTATACTGCAATTAGTCGTCGTTTAAATAAGGAATAAGGTTGGCCTGGTCGAAGGCTCTAATTTAACAACATTCGACTGACTTAATTTAGTGACGGTAACGTGCTAATATTAAGACTCTAGCTTAATTCAACTCTCCAATTAACCGTGGCTTCTATGCAGTTATTTAATTAACTAAGGCTTCCGTGTAGTCGTTTGATTAAGGCTCTGCGTCTAGCTCTATATTATACAATCGGCTCTGTATCCGTGCAATCAACTAAGGCTCTTTATGCCGTTTTTATTGTGCAGCTGGCGTATTTAAATTCTAGGGGCGGTGTAGAGTTCTGCCGGCTCTATTGCTAAATAGACTAATCAGGATTTTCCGTCCCCGGGATAGAAAATCGCTATTGGTTTGTTAACAGGCGGTAAGCTAAACTAATATCTTTTGTAGTAGGTTAACGCGTTTAATAATGCGTTGTAGTTAAGAAAGTAAATATAAAAGGAGCTTTAGGAAATACAGTAATTAAGCAGACAAAATAGAAATCTTTTATACGGTTGTTACCTGCGTCCCCTCCCCTACCTTAGAACTTAACTATCCCCTAGTTAAACATCCTATACCTACTGTGGAGCCTGCTGCGGAGCCTACTATTAATGGCTGACCTGGTTAAGTGTCCGTCTCCAAGACCATCTCTAAGGATTAGAAGATTTATTCTTCTTTCTAGCCTCTGCCGTCTTATCCGTAGGCTATAATATAATCTGGATGCATTCTCCTGGTCGTACATTCTTCTCCTGCGGCAGAGCGGCTGTCCTGGCTGTACTGCTGTCTTTAAGGGTTAGGCGAGTCTGCGGACGTTGCTGGCTGGGCGTTACTAAGTCCGTGGGCCGTACTTAATAGTAGTCCTCCCAGTTTATATGCATTTTGTCACTGTTCTTCAGCACTACTTTGTTATGGAAAGCAGTAAAATCAGTTCGTAACGTAGGGGCCTGCTGCTACGTCTATTCTTCCTTTGGCCTGCCTAGGTCTGTTCCCTGGTATGTATGGAGCCAGTTCTTAATACCTTCTAGCCGTCCTTTATTGCCGAGCCACGGAAGTACTGGTCTAGGTCGTTTGCGTGTCCCAGCTACTAGTCTTCCTTAATTAGACAGATGCACAAATCCTTGCTAAACAAGATCCTTAAACCCTTGGCATTTGTACTGGGTGAAACGGTGACCTCCTCCGCATCTAAAATAGGTCTGTAGGCCTTGTCCTTGCGTACCTTGCTGACCTTGTATGTTCTGCTGCGGCCGTCTAAAGGCGGTGGAATCTTGCGGATATTGAAAATCGTACGGATATTGAAAGTCTTGCGGAGGTTGAAAGTCTTGCGGAGATTAACAGCCTTGTGGGACAAAGGGAGCTTGGCTGCTTTTCTGCCAGTCTTTATATCCTTGTGCTGAGCCTTAAACTGCGGCCTGATCTAGCAGTGTCGTGAACTTCCTTAGGTCTATCCGGATTTGGTTAAGGAACGGCATCGACTGTGCAGCTGCCGTAAGCTCCGTCTTGGTTAGTTTCAGACTCCTTAGTTGGCTTAGCATTTCATCCATTTCTTAGTCTACAGTAGGGGGTGACTGCTGCTGCGTTAGGGCTTCTCTGTGTATATCTGAGTTTAGAAGCCTTCCTTCTCTCCTGCGGTCGAGCTCATCCCTTTGCTGCCGTAGCTCCTGTATAAGCTGGACATTTAGGGCGTCTTCTTCCGGAAGGACATCCATTTGCTTGGCGCCCTCTATAGCCACTATCCTTAACTCTACGGCCTCCTTTAGTCTTTCAAACACAAGGGTGCTAGGCTCGTCTGCTACGGCTCCTGTTTGTTCCATTGCGTACCTGCAGTATTTAATAGGAAGTCCTCGCACAAATAACTACCCCTTCTCTTGCTTAGTAAGGTTTCCTACGGCTACCGCTTTAGCTAAGATAGTAGTAAAGTCCTGTATATAGTAACGTAATTCGCCTGGCTGTTCCGTAGATTTTTGAATAAAAGCTTCTACAAAGTCTCTTGTCTCTATGCGTTAATAGTAGTTGTTTACTTGGTATTCTGCCCTAAGCTTTCTTATAAGCTCCATCTAATTGCCAGCTATAAATTTAGGCAAGCTTTGGATCTACATCCCTATCTAGTAATCGCAGTACTCTGGAAGGCCCTGGCGCTTCTCTGTACTCGTCACATAATATTGGGTGCATAGCCGCTTGTACTGTTTAATAAACTGTGACACGTTCTACCCTATAAAGTAAGGAGTCCTAGCAGTTCCTAGGGCTGGTATAGGCTGGACTATGACGTAGACCTTATCTTAAGCCGTTGACTGCTGGTTATTAGGTGCATCTAGAGCTTCCTTAGGAGCTTGCAGGTAATCCTTACGGCTTTCATCCTTTGTCTGCTAAGGGTCATCAGTCCTAGGTGTTATAGGTAAATGCTATAGTAGGTCTATTTACATGGCTGTAGTCTTAACAGAGGATGTCCCAGATGACTGTTCTGGTGGGACATTAATAGGTGCATGCTTCGGCTGGTCTACTTGTACAGCTATATCCCTAACAGAAGGCGCCTGCTTTTTAATGCCTAAGGGGAAGTCTTTCTGGGAGAGTACGGAATCTTTATCTTCTACTACTACCGGGTTTTAATACGTCTATCTGTTTTAGCCTACTATTGTTTTATATAGTAGGTCCTTACAGAGTGCCTCTAGGGCTGCTGCTAATATAATCTAGATAACTTAAAAGAGGACAAAGCTAAGCCAGAATAGGAAGCTTTTAAAGGCAGATTTAATCTTGTGTGCTTACGGCCTTACTTGGTATTGTCTCTGTTCTTAAAGGGCAGCGCTAGCTTTCTTTGCTGCTAGATATCTTAGATCTTGTTTTTATCTAACTAATTAGCCCTTGGCTTGTTATCTCTGCATCTTTAATAATGTTCTAGCCATGCTCATGCGCGCGTGGGTGGCGAGATTTTGACCGCTGGTAGTTATCTAATTAGCTCACTAGTTCGCTTAACGCCAAATTTCTAAGTATAGGCACCGAACCCAACTCCCGAGACCTTTTAACCTACACCATTTTGCTTCCTATTGCCACTCTTTGGCCTATGCGTTAAGTCTAGCTGTCCGTCTTTTCCGCTATCTTTCTATTTAGGGTCTGCTTAGTTCCCCTTACTATCCAATACTGCCTAGTTCTCTAGTTCTCTAGTTCTGCCGTCTTATCTATTAGTTCTTCTGCAGTTGGTTATTCTTCTACAGCTAGCGGTTTTTTAGCAGTTATAGTATATTCTTACGTGTCTTCTGTGTATGTAGCACTAGACTTCTAATCCAAAGAGCTTGCTATCGTCCCCACGTGGAATGCCAAATAATATGTGGAAGGGTACGGTGTCTCTTAAATAGGAAAGTCACGGTACTATCTATCTATTAGTTAGTTAGTTAGTCTGTCAGTCTATCTATCTCTCTGTTGGTAATAAAGAAAGAAAAGAATGTATTCTGGTAGGTTCGTGATATCTGTGAGATAAGGAGGAAAGAAGGAGGAAAGCCGAAGCTCAATAAATACAGGAAAATGCCAAGACACTAAGTATGGGACATTTTACCCCACTACACTATTATATCTAACTATAGGCCGCAGTTTATATTAGCCTTCTGGAATAAGTTTACCTAGATCCTAGGTATTAGGCTAAAGCTCTCTACAGTATACTACCCCTAGATAGACGGTTAGACAGAGATTATAAATTAATACTTAGACTAGAGACTCCGGCCCTTTATTAACTACTTTTAGGATAACTGGGGTAAACTACTACCTATAATAGACTACACCTAGGCAACCCTACCCTATAACTCTATAGGGTTTGCACCTATTTAGCTAGAAATAGGATACTTACCCCATATAAGCTTTAACTAGGAGAGACTAAAAGGACCACAAACCGTATGTAAAAAACTATCTTATAAGAAAGCACAGCAGTATACTAAACACTTAGAAGAAGTATAGGCGATAGCCTATAAGAACCTAGAGAAGGCCTAGAAATTAATAGAATAGTAGGCAAATAAGTATAGGCGTAAGCCTAACTTTACCGTAGGTAATAAGGTCTAGGTTATAACAAAGAACTAAAAGACAGAACGGCCTAGCCGTAAGCTAAACTATAAGATAGTAGGACCGTATAAGATCCTTAATAAAGAAGGCAACTTATATAAGGTTAAACTCCCAGACTTAATTAAAGTCTACCCTATTTTTTTACTAGATAAGCTATGGAAAGCTACAAATAACCCACTACTTGGATAAAAGAATAAGCCTCTACTGCCAATTAAAGTTAATAGTAATAATAAATAAGAAGTTAATAAAATACTAGCCTATAAACTAGTATAAAGAACGCTAAAATACTATGTCTAATAGAAAGGTTATAATTTAGACCCAATATAGTACCCTACTTAGAACTTTATAGGTTGCTCCTAGAAGCTTAAAGAGTTCTATAACTAATACCCTAATAAGCTAGGACCTCTAAAGTATCTAGATAAGTAGATAGAGTGCTAGTATAGTAAAGATAATAGGCTACCTATTAAGTATATAGATAAGGACACCCCACGGACATAATACGGATATACAAAGCCTAAGGGCAGGCTTTTTTAGAGGGGGGGGTAATATTACGGCGCTAGCATATTGCTGCAGATTGCCGCAAATTGCCGTCACGTAATGGCAAAGTGCTATTACGTGACTAGAGAATTGTATATAACTTTAAGCGGTGCTTCCGTTCTTCCCTTTTCCTTTCTTTAGCTTTAGATCCTCGTTTATAGACAATCCAATTATATAGGCTTGCGCGACCCTCTTGCCGTGCTCGTGCCTTGATTAACTAAGTCGCTAACAACTTACGTGGCTAGGTTACTTACTAAATACGTTAATACTATCTAAGGTATTAGTCTCTAGCATTAAGGGCCGTTTTAGGTTAAAGTAGGTAAGTAAGGGAGCAGAAACTAGTCGTTTCTTAAGCTTATTAAAGGCCTACCTATATACGGTATTAAAGCAAAAGGGCTAGTCCTTATAGGTAAGTCAGCTTAGGGGCTAAGCAATCCTACTATAGTTCTTAATAAAGCATTAATAAAAGTTATAGAACTCTAAGAATAACTGCATCCCCTTTACGGCCCTTAGGGGTACCTATTAGTTAATTATAGCCGTCTTTTCTAGGTCTGCCTTAATTCTATTTATACTAATAATAAACCCTAGGTACTTTATACGCTTAACGCTAAATTCCAATTTCCTAATATTGGCCTAGAGGCCGGCCTTGCAGAGCCATTATAGGACTTTATAGACATGCTCCTTATATTCTAACTTATTCTTAAAGTAGATTATAATATTATCTAGGTAAGCCGTATAGAAGTTATTAAGGTAGTTAAAGAGTATATTATTTATATATCGCTAGTATATAGCCAGTCCGTTGGTTAGTCCAAAAGAAAGTACTTTATATTTATATATTTTATAATAGGTCTGAAATATAGTAAGATCTTCTAATCTAGGGTCTATTCTAATCTAGTAAAAGGCCTATTAGATATTAAGCTTAGTAAAGATCTTAGCCCTACTTATTTAGGTTAGAGTCTTATCTAGTATAGGTAGTAGGTAGCGGTCCTTACGGGGTTATATTATTAAGTTTATAGTAGTTAATATAGAAATAAAGTCCTCTATTTAGCTTTTTAGTAAAGAGAATAGGTAAGTTAAAAGGGGCTTAACTAGGCTTAACAAAGCCTTTATTTAGGTTATTAATAAAATACTACTTTATAGCCCATAATTCAGCAGTAGACTGCTGACAAAGGGGGCTATAGTTAAGTATGTCTTCCTTATCTGGCTTAATCTTAATCTTATAGTTATATAGTTAGTAAGGTAGGAGTATATTAAAAGCTGCCTTAGAGAATACGTCCTTAAATTTCTAGTATTAATAGGGTAGTTTCTATTCTACTAGCTCCTTATCTATAAGCTCGCCTTCCTATTTACTAAGCTTATTTTCCTTTTCCTTAATTATTTAATCAATTTTATATAAGCTAGTAGTAAAGGCAATAGTGTTAGGTTAGACTAAGTTCCGGTAAAATCCTATAACGCTAATATAGCAGATATTAACTAGTAGGAGGTCTATAGGTTTCTTTACGGACTTTTATTAGGCTATATTTTATAGTTTAGGGTTTATAGCCTTTCTTAGCTCCTATTCTATCTTCTATAAGTTATTCCTCCAGTTTATTAGTTTAGTATAACGTCTAATATTCCTTACTATTTTTTGTAACTATATAGGGCCTAGGTTCCCTATAGGGAGCTTAGCTAGCTTATTACTAATTTTTTTAGTTTTTAGTACGGGTAGTATAATATAGGTAGTCTAGGGGCGGTGTAGTATATAGATCCGTTATAGGTTAAGCTATACATCTTTTTTAAAAGCCTGGTCCCTTTATATAGCATTGGCCTAGTAAACGGCGTCTATCTATAGCTATATAAGGTTTTCTATTATAATGCTAATTTCTTTTATAAAGGAAGGTATTAGGGGTAGGGTTTTTGTCAGATAATCTATATTCTCTAGGGCGTGGGACACGTGCACGAGTCACGTGTATAGGGCACGTGCATTGTAAATCTCTTTATAGAGCCCTAGGGGCCCAGGGTCAACCATAAGAAGCATCAAGAAACGATTAAGTCAAGATCATCAATCAATTAACCCATTTCATCAATGAACTGCTCTACACGAACTTCGTGACAGTTTTAGGCCAAATAAGCTGTCTATTTTAAACGTTAAGCTATAGACCTAAGTAGGCTAGCCATTTTCTTTCTAAGATTATATTATGGCTTTCTAGGTCCATAATAAGAAAGGGGATATTATATTACCTTTGTTTATCTATACAAAGGTAAATCCGCAAAATAGTTATAATAGATGGCCCTATCTATCCGTTATACCTACAAATAGAAATTAGTTTAGGTAGTTCTTTAAGGAGTATATTTAAAAAGTTAGCCAGCTTTATAACATACTAGGTATCTATTAAAGTAAAGGCATTTACTCTAAAGTTAGCTAAAGTAGAAGTTAAAACTTAATATCTATTATAAAATAAAGTATAAAGGATAGTATAGCTTCTTTTACTAACTAGCTGACCTAGATTAATATATAATATATTAATCCCTTTTAATCCTAAAGAGGAGTCTTACTCTAAGGTTCCTCTTTTTCTAACTTTATACTATTTTCCTATATTAACAGAACTATATCTATTTTTGCTTTTATCGGGCAGTCCTTAGTAAAGTAGTCCTTTTAGTTATATAAGAAGTAAGCTCTTTAATTACTAAGGATCTGTCTCTAGGGGTTGCTATATATAGATTAAGTATACGCTGAACCCATAGTAGGGCTAGCTATATAGTTAGCCGCTAGGGTAATAGTAGGCAGTATAGTTAGTGCTGTAAAGGTTATAGATCTTACTAGGGCGCTATAGCCTATTCTTATAGTACTTATATTTTAGTTAGCAGAGCTTCTAGTTTTATACCGCTTAGTATATACCTTAATTTAATAGAGGCCCTAGTTAATAGCTAGGCACTAGTCCATAAGTTCCTTTAGCGTCTATATAATAGTATAAACCAGCAGTACGGCGCGTTATAGGTCTAGGGTAAGTTTATTAAAGAGGTCTAGCATTAGATCTTTCTAGGGGATTTAAGCCTATTAGGCTAGGTATAGAAAGCGGGTCTAAAAGACTAAGAAGGTCTCTATTATTTTTATATTAAGGGCTTTATAATTAAGGTGGGCGTTCTATATCTTAAAGGGGTCCTTATAAATAGAAAATAGGTAGTTAATTATCTCTTCTCTAGAGAGGAAGGGGTTTACTAAGTTCTAGGTATATTGCAGATATTACGGACGCTTTAAATACAATATTATAACTATTTAGAGAGGAGTTGGAGGAAGCTAGTTAGTTAATAAGGATACGGTCTAGAATAGAACCAGTGGAGCTATATAACAAGGAATAGTAACTAAGGTTATATAATGTGATCTATATAATCTATATAATCTATAGGATCTACGACAGAGTATATAGAGCAGACAGAGTAGATAGAGTAACGACTTTCTTAAGAGTATAGATGTGTATTTAAAGGACTATAGTCCCTACCTAGATAGTTCCTTTCCTTATAGTAAATCTTAGAATATAATTAGAGTTAATCTATTAGGCAACCACTCTACCAGTTATTATTTATACTTATTATATTATTAACTTCCTATTTACCTATATAACCTAACCTAATAACAAGTCTACCGTGGTATTTCCTATAAGGCTTTATTATACATTTACTACCTAGTTATAGTATTAACAAAGTTAAACAATATGCTACTAAAAGTACTAGTTACAATAATATCTACAGTAGCTACGACCTTAGGGTCTGGAGGAGACACCAGTATAAGGGATATAGATTCGCAGCTAATTATAGTGGGTTAATTATAGGAAATAGTTAATTAAATAATAGACAATAATTAAATACTTAAAGAAAGACTTAATGGGATTAGAGCGGTAAAGGTTAAGTTACTGTTTATTAAATAATTCTTAGGGGAAAAGTTAAAGCTTAAGGGATTCCTTATATAAATGTACTTTAAGGTTATACAGAAGGGAGCAAAGTTAGCAATACCTATAGACTAAGTGGCGTATATAGGATTGTTCTTAACGGGAAGAGTACTTAAACAGTTTAAACTTTATCTTACTAAGATCCAACTAAACAGAATAACTACTACTAATTAAAAAGTATGATATATATTTACTAATTAGAAAGGGTTTGCAGAAAGATTAATATAGATGTTTAGAGACCTAAAGGCAACAACTACTATAGAGAGGAAGCTTTAGAACTTAGTATAACGGACTTTAGCAATTAAGTATATAACCCAGTTTTAGATACTTATAATATAGGTTAAGTGGAATAATAAGGCGATTATAGTATAGTATAAATAGGGACTTAAGGCTAAAGTTTAGGATGTAATTATCCTAATAAAAGATGCGAAAACTCTAAGAGAGTTAATAGATTAGTTAATTAAGATTAATAATAGGATCTATTAGAGGGAATAAGCTAAAAGAGGGTAAGATAGAGTTCTATAGTTATATAAGGCGCAGAGTATGTAATAATATATATAGAGTTATAAACTATAGAATGGTAGGCCAGAGCTAATAGACTTAAGCGGTATTAAAAAATTTAAGAGATAAAATAAGAAACTATAGAAACCTAGAGGTTAAGAATTAAGTAATTATAGGACTAAGGAGTAGAGGCTAAACTAGGGATCTTAGTAGTAGAAGATGTTTAGGCGGACTCTATAATAGGAAGAATAGTTTAAAAAGGAGCTTATATAAATTACGGAAAATAGGGTTACTATGCTAGAAACTATAAAGGAGGTTAAAGTAACTATATAGTAAAAGAAACCAAGTAAGGAGAACTAGGCCTAGTAATAAGAAGATTATAAGGTATAAAGGAATATTCTATTAAGCATTTTATATTTTATTATAATAACATATACTAAATTTATAAGGATACTAAGTATGGCGCAAGCTATTAGCTATAAGAGCTAGAGTTAAGAGGACTTAAAGGAACTAGAGAGTTAGATAAAGAATAAGATTAACTCTATAAGCTAGATTAAGATATTACAGTAATATACAGATAAAGATTAGTAACTATAATAATGGAGTTGGAGTATTTATTAATTAATAGTAATAAAGAAGAAGAAAAGGCTATTTAGGGGCGCTTAAACCTTAATAATATAATAGAAGTAGAGACTAAAACCACTATAGAACGCGGTTTAGTAACGGGTATTATAATACTATTAGATATAGTATCTATTACTTTATAAGACGGAAGGAGTAATATTTAAAGATAATTAAGCAAGCAGATGACTGCTAGTGCTAGCTTACTACTTAATAAAGGTAAAAGGCTATAGGCTTAAGATTTTTAAGACGATATAAGAGACGCTTAAGACTCTTAAGATGAGATAAGATATACCTAAGAACCTATAACAGACGAAAACCAATAGGGAAGGATAGTAGCTTAGTTTAAAGACAAATAAATAAGTATGGGATGGTAATTCCTAGGGAGCCAAGATTTTAAAGAACAAATAAGGTCTATAGTAATTCTAGGAGAATATAGTGTTTAACCTAAAGGTTAAAAAGTTAATATAGCAATTAAGAGGCAAGATAACTTTAAAGATCCTTTTAAAAGAAGAAAACCAAAAGAAAGTATAGATAAGTTTAGGCAATAAATTATTATATAGTAAAAATAGAAGCTAGACTAAAGATTAGCTATACTAGGATATACTAAGGATAGAGTACCTATAAGAAAAGTTATTAATAGGCTAAAAGTAGGTATACTAAGAGCTAAGTAGTTAAATAACCTAAAATAAAAAGAAAATCTAGGGATTTTAACTAGGTTTACAGAACGACATACTAAGGGTTATAATAATACAGTAATAAAGAGATACTTCCTTATAGATAGATTGTATACGCTTACAGAGCTATACTAAAAGTAGTACTAGTAGCAAGGAAATAATAAGTGGGAAGATTTCTGTATATAGTTAGATAAAAAAGTTATACTAAATTAAGCTATATTAGAAAGATAGATAAGCTATATTAAGGGAGCACTAATTATAATATTAAAGAACCTTAAGGAATAGGCTGTAGACTAGAGAGAGATAATATAAATATTGGTACTAGTAAATAATATAGCAACGTTTAGAGTAATATAAGAGAGATTTAAACTTAAGAGTAAAGATAAGCCATAAGTTAACCTAAAGCACCTAGCGTATTATATATTAGCATAGATTGTATATATAGATAATATATACAATATATATAGGATACCTAAGAATAAATATTACAAGTATCTAATAAGGATGTATTAGATGATAGATAAAAAGCGGTATAGGAACGCTAAATATATATATAGTTAGTACCTAGTAGAAGTTTAAAAGCTAGGGGACTTAATACTTTAACCAGGAAGATTTTTTATAGAAGAATACCTAGGTGGATGATAGTAGTGGGAGTGCCTAGAAAATACTTATCTATAGTATATTAAGGATAAGAAATAAACTAAGTATTGGCTATAGAAGGACTAAGTATAGTTAAAAGTTAATAGTTAATAGTTGGGAAAAGCAGAGGCCTATAGAACTAGAGGGAGCTAGTAGTAGAGTTTTAGACCCTTAAGGGAGTTATAGGAAGACACCTAAACCTAAGAGTTAGTTAGCGAGATTAAAAGCTTAAAGCGTTAGTGGATAGTAGAGTAATAAGGAACTATATATTACTAGCAGCAGTAAAAAGGATAGGGTTACTATATAGATAGAAGGAACGCCTATACCTATTAATAACAATTTTAGGAGACCTAATAGCCTATAGAGGAGGTATTATTAACCTTAAAACGGGACCTATTTAGTTAACTATTAAAGGAAGGTAAGTTAAGATATCTTTTAATATCCTACTATTGGGAAAAAATAAGGCGATACTAGAAATGCCTTAGTTATAGAAATACAATCTAAAAATTAATTAGGTTATAGGTTAGGTTAATATTAAAGATACTTAATAACGTAAAATGCGATAGTAAACTAAGGTAGTATAGTACTAAGTCGGAGTAATATATAAGGAGACTAAGTAAGGCTTAAGTTATGTACTAAAGAGATACTATAAGTACGGCAAAAGGTTATAGAGCCTAGAAAGTAAAACGCTATTAGAGTATATAGTATAGGACTATAAGATAGAATTAGAACTAAGAATAAGTCTAAAGTTCTTTTTAATTTACAAGCTTACTAAAACCGAGTTAGTAGCGCTTAAAAAGTTTATCTAGGAGAACTTATAAAAGGGATATATTAGGCTATTATAGTTATTAGTAGGATATCTAGTGTTATTTATACCTAAGAAAAACGGAAAACTTAAGATATATATTAACTATAGACAGTTAAACAGCATTATAAGAAAGGATAGGTATCCTTTACTCTTAATTAGCGAAATCTAAGACCGGATAGGTAATGCGTAAATCTTTATAAAGATAGATTTAAGATAGGCGTACTATTAGATTAAGATTAAAGAAGGAGATAAATAGAAGGCAGCCTTTAGGTTAAAGGAAGGACTATATAAACTAGTAGTTATGCAATTCGGGCTTATAAATGCATTAGTAATATTTTAGAAATGAATTAATAGTGTATTAAAAGAACACCTAGACGAATTTATTATGGTATACCTTAATATTATTATTATCTACTTAATAAGCGAGCAGGAACACGGAGAGTATATTAAGTAGGTCTTAAAGAGACTATAGGAAGAAAAGATGCTAGTAGTAATTAAGAAATGCGAGTTCTTTACCTAAAAGACCGATTTTATTAGATTTATTATTAAGCTAGGCAAGATTAGCATAGACCTAAAGAAAGTAGAAGCTATAGTTAGTTAATAGGAACTAGAGAATATAATATAGTTAAGATTATTCCTAGGGTTTTATAACTACTATAGAAGGTTTATAATATAGTGGTTAAAGAACATTAAACTATTTATAAAACCTATAAAAGAGAAGGAACTATAGATATGGGGTAACAAATAAAAAAAAACCATTTTAGGAACTTAAGGAACTATTTACTTAAGGTCTAATCCTTAAGATCTACTAACTATAGTTAGATACAGTTATGGAAATAAATATATTAGTGTTGGTCACACAGGGTAACTCACCAATAACGACTACTTAAGTAGGTTACAGTGATGTTAGTTAATATACTTATTATTAGAATAAGGAAGGGCGAGGAGCTTAAGACTTCTCGCCACGCTAGTGCCGCGGCGACACGTAATAACCGCTTGCCTCATTCCCAACACTAGCAACTCTTCTTTTATAGTTGCCATCTATATACAAATACTGCTTAACTAGCGTACTAAATATTAATCCTCCTTACTTACTATTACTATTGCAATATAAGCCTCGCTGTCCTAAAATTTGCCTTTTAACATATGGTGCTTTCTTGCTTAGGAGCTATAGTTAGATATTATATTAGGGCCGCTAAGGCGCTAGTTATAAGCGAGCCAATAGCAATTTTCTATCCTAGGGATAGAAAATCCTAATTAGCTAGTTAGAGTTAGGGTCTACAGAATATTATACTCCTACTCCCTCTTAACCTAACCTTTAACTTATATATATAGAGTGTTCGTATTAACAAACGTTTCTAAAGCCTTATTTGGGTTTACCTTTATTATTATATCTGCTAAATTGTCTTAGCCATTAATCTATTAAATCTTAAAAAGTTCTTGCCGTTTATAGGATTACTAAAGTGCTATAATGTTAATTATAAGGCGCTTCTCCTTTATAGTACTAAGCTTAACTAAACACTTATAGAGGGAATATAAGTCGGTGCACACAATTATAGGGATAACAGGAAGTTTTAGTCAATCTATAATTATCTTAAGGGTAGTTCCAATTGTAATTACCATATTAACTCCGCTAACCATTCCATATATCTCTAACGCTAGAACACTTCAAGTAACGCACTTACTCTTAGTTAAGCTCTAATAAATAAGGTTACTATAGATTATAAAGTTATTCTCTCCAGTAGATTTATTTGTAATAATAATTTTATATCCTAGCTAGGAGCTAAAATCTTTATTATTTATAAACAATCTATTAATAAATACAAAGAGCTTAGCGGTGGGAAGATTTTAATAGGCACATAGAATAATCCCCAATCAAGATGGTTCATTTGCCAGGAAAGACGCTTATTAAAGGCAAGAATATCATCCTTAGTTAGTTCCTGGTGTTAAGCAGCAACAGAGAGATTAAAGAAAGCCTTAGGTTAATAAATAGAAGCAACATAAGCTCCACAAGCGCGTTGCTCTACATATCCTTACTTTAGAGAATTAATATTAACAACGTTAATCTTCTTACCTTAACCCTTCTGGCGTAGAGCAATAGAATCCTTATTTAGGGAAAGGATGCATCCATTAAAGAGCAACAGTATTATTAAATTAAGCTTTTCCTTTAGCTTTGCTATTAAATTTGCCTTTACTAGCTCATCTTCTTTAAAGGCTAAGAATTGGTTGTCTCCCAAGATAATTATATTATTAGTTTATATACCAATAATTCTAAATAGAGTTCCTATAGTTATAATAAGGAAGCAGGGGTTAAATATAGAAGTAGTTATCAAAAGCTTTTCTTTATAGTGCTTGCTGTAAGTAGCCTACCAATAAGTTCCTACCTCTGCAATTCCATATAATGGCTTAAGCACAACCATAATTGTATCTTTAGGATATTAGTGGCAAATTTACTCTAGAAGGTATGCCAATATCAAGCGCTAAAGGTGCGTCTCTAATTGGGTATAGGCCTAAGTAATATCTTATAAATAAACCACTATTCCATTCTTTATTAAGGAGGGAGCTAGTGCAACTATAACTTACTAACTAGCTCGTTAAATTATAGGAGATTATATAAGAATTACCTTCTTGCTATTATTATTATAACCTTAGATAATAAGCCTTAATTTCTTAAATAGGGCGTTAGTAGCTTTGCCTTTAATCTTATTAACCATTCTTAACTTAAAAATGCGAACTTCATTAAACTTAGTAGGGTTATACTTCTTAAATTTAAAGACTCCTCTTATAATAAGACTATTAATCTCCTGCTTATTAGATGCTTAAAAAGGAGCTCCAGGGGTTATAATACAACCTTCCTTTTAGAGCTGTTTTGCGAGCTTAAAATCAGCCTTCTCCTTAGCTGTTATAAAGGCCATTAATAACTTAACTCTATTCTTAATGGCGGTAACAAATTGCTCTTCAAAATTAACAAGATGTTAGCGATTTCGTAATCCTTTTAGGCAACCTCTTCCGCGTCATAATTGCGGCATATCTACTACAATTATATTAGGATCGTAGCCGCCTTCTAGAGCATCTTCTAGGACATCCTACAAAGGCTTAAAACTATTATCTTTATAGTAAAGCTTAATAACAGTTAAATAGAATTAAGTGGGTCCGTAAGGTATCTAAATAGTGCAAGTTTAACTATTAATTACAATAAGTTAATATAGGCCTAACCATCCTCCCTTTTCACGCTATATATATACCTTAGACTAAAGTGGCAGATCGAGTATAGTTAAGGCATTTAGGCCATTTCTTATTCCTAGTGCGTCGTTAACCTGGCGTATAGCATAGAGATATCAAACCTTCTTTATTGCCTTATAAATAGCCTTAGCTTATTACACAACAAAGGGAGATAGTGGAGAATTATTAGTTATTTAAGGGTAGGCGCCAAAGACTAGTAATATAGGTACAAGTCTATCCGGGCTAGCGGAATTATTAATAGCTTTAACAGCCATTTATAAAGTAAGTTCTTTACTAGCATCCTCTAGTTCTAAAGAGATAATCTTATATACGCGGCATAATAGCGTGTAATATCGCTCCACTTTTCTAATACTATTATATGCCTTAATAGGGACTTCTTTAACCTTAATTGCCATTGCCTTTATCTGTTATCAAAACTCTATAGATAAGAAGTTCTTTCCTACATTATAGACAATTTAGTTAGGGGGTCCTTAGTAGACATTAATCTAGCATAATTAAAGGGTATCCTATGCGTTCCTAGCTAATATATCCTTTAAGAAACGTGCGGCTTAAAAGGAGGTTAAAAAGTCAATAACTTAGAGTACTAGCTTGCCGCTAAGATATATAACATTAACAATAATATAGAAGTTAAAGTCGTAGTTATTTTTAAGGGTGAACTTAAATCAGCTAGGGGACTTCTGGTTTATTTAGTAGTAATAGTAGTACTTTATAAGATGCTTAATTACCCTAACCTTAACTTTATAGCCTACTTACTAAAGGACCCTAAGCAATTAATAAACAAATAGGTGGCTAAATCAATAGTATAGTTAACGTAACTCTAACTTAGTTAGGTAGCTCTAAGCAACACTCTTTTCTAGTTAATAAAGGAGCAACTAAGGGTAACCCCACTTACGCACAACGGGCACCCAATTATCTCCCTAAATAAGTACATTCTTAAGGTTATTAAGCTTGACGCCCAATTTATCCATATCTCTAATGCAAAATAGAAACGGGGTGTTTATAGGAATAACGTAAAAAGTAATATACCCTAAGGGGGTTTGGACTCTAATTATGCCAAGAGAGATTATAGTACCCTTACTAAAATAAATCGTATATTAACCTACCGTTAATTAGTCAATCTAAACAGAGGTATTAAGTTGTTAAAGGGCTTAAACTTAAGGTTCTTCTACTATAGATACTCCTGCGGCTCTAGTATCTAGTATAATACCATAGAAGATATTTGCTAAGTATCTATTATTAAAGGAGAACGCGGAGCTCTCCTTTAGCTTATTAAAGATATCTAACTTCGTAATAGAATGGAGCGTAAATTAGTTATTAAGAACAGCAACAGTTTATATGCCATCTACCTTACCATACTCAGTAAAGTATTAGTTGGGTAAGTAGTCCTCAATTTCCATATCTATAAGGAGCTGTTTGGCCTTATTAACCTCACCCTTAAGATCTTCTACGCCTTTATATTAAACCAGAAAGCTTTAGAAGTAGGCCATAGTAACCTTATAATTTCCAACATTTCTTGCACTCTGGCGAAACTTATTATATGCCTCCTTTCGCTTATTAAAAGAATGCCTAGTTAACTAGCAATTCAGTTTCTTATAAACATAGTACTTGTTCTGGCAATTACTTTAAAATAAACCTCTATAAGGACCTCTACCTTTGCCTTATAGTCGTTAATTATACCCTCTACTATATTGCCTACCACGGCCACCATATGTTCAATCAGTCCAGTTGTAATCATGTTGGTTAGGCGGGTCAATTAAAGTAGGTTAAAGTTAGGCGTTAAATTACTATACTTCTTAAAAGCGTAGAGCAGTACTAATAGAAGATCTTAATTGAGCACATACGCCTTTATAAGTATTTGCAGGATTAAAGAGAGCAAGGTTGCATTCTTTAATACCTTAGCATACTCTAATAACTTAATTATATAGGCTGAAATCCTCTTAATATAATTTAGATAAACTACGCTAAATTATCTAAAGTTAATTAAAGAGCTTTTAGAGACAATTAAGCTAAGGGACACCTAGGTTTATAGTAATAATCCTTAAAAAGGTAGTCTCTCTCCATTCTAATATATACTACTACTTATTCTCTTCCGTTTTAAAGTGGCATCTTAACTTATATATTATGCAGTTAAAATCGTATCCTTTTCCTACCAAATAATTATAATAGAAGGTACTAGCTCGGCCCTTAAGTATAACGGAATAGGCGTTATAGTATTAATTAGACTCTATTCCTACCTTCTAGCAACAGTTATAAAAGATACGTAGTTTCGAATTAAGAACATCATATAATTCCCCGCTAAACTTCTTCTCCTAATCTGAATAAAGCTTCATAAGCTCTGTAAGCAATTTTAAAATACCTCCAATTTGGGATTAAGGAGGAGGTAGGAGTTGTATTACAGGCTACAGTAGGAATATAGGTCTAGTTAATAGAGTCTAAAGGCTATTAGATTACAAAGTAATAGGGTCCTATACCCACTCTTATTAGGATGTAGTATCTAACATTAAAGTTACAGGTTGAACTGGAGACAAAGGAGTTAAAGGTAGAGGTAGATTCGTCTCTAAAGGTATATTACTTGGATTCCATCATAAGTTAAGCTTCCTTATAGTACGTAGTTAGTGCTCAATCTCTTATAGAGTCCATTTATGCTCTTCTTTTACATTAATAACCTGCTCCTAAATGTTGTCTCTAATAGTACCCCCGTCCATAGGTACAAACACTCCATACTCCCACAAGAAGTTACAGAAGTCTTATACAATATCCTTCTTTACAGGAGTCTATATTTCCTTTATCCATCTAATAAAGTCCTTCCTTACACAGTACCATAGCATAATATTATTATATTCGCTATCTTTATAGTGTGCTATGCGGTGTAATAAGAATCCATTTAAGTCTTATTAATTAACATCTTTAAGGTTAGTTATATTGGCGTTCCATATCTCTAGGTTAATATTATCCTCATACTTCTTTAGGTAGGTTAACACCATAGTAGGTATAATTAGGTAGTAATTGTAATTCTATAGTCTGCAAAGGTACACTAAAGGTATTGAGGTAGTTGTTTAACGCGTTTTAGACATTGACTTAGGACCCTAGGTTCAGTAACACTTCTGACCTAAAGTACTTAACCAAATCTTTATAAACGTGGTTGTTCTGCGTGATAGACGCAACTTGGTATCTCCTAGTACTTAGTAACACTTCTATTACTAGTTTTCCGCAAGTTTAAGGTAGCACAGTATCACTAGGATCCATTCCATATAAGCACATATAGCACCCCTACACAAGACTGTCTCTTCTATTCAAAAACCTAGCTGCTCTATAGTTAACTATATATTCAACCACTAATCAGTGTTAGTCACACAGGGTAACTCACCAATAATAACTACTCAAGTAGGTTACAGTAATGTTGGTTAATATGCTTATTATTAGAATGAGGAAGGGTGAGGAGCTTAAGACTCCTCGCCACACTAGTGCCATGGCGACATATAACAACCGCTTGCCTCATTCCTAACAATTAGACTTTGCACTAGGAGTATATTTGCTATAAAAGCACTAGGACGGTTGGCATCTAATAGCGTACTATAGTTAAAAAATAATACTAGCGGAACTAAACTACAATATCTACAATAAAGAGTTACTAGGTATAGTTACAGTACTTAAAGAATAGAGAGCATTCTTATAAGGCATAGAGAGACTATTTATAGTTAAAACGGACTATAATAACCTAATAGGATTCCTAATAATAAAGGAGTTAAACTAAAAATAAGTTAGATAGGCCGAAATGCTTATAAAATATTACTTTAAAATTTAGTATATTAAGGGTACTAAAAATATAAGAGTAGATGCACTTTATTACGGACGCTTTAAGTACAATATTACGACTACTTAGAGGGGAGTCGGCGGAAGCTAGTTAGTTAATATAGGCACAGTCCAGAATAGATCCAGTGGAACCATATAATAAGGAATAGTAAGCAAGTTATATAACGTTATACGCAGTATACAAGGAGTACACAGTATACGCCATATATAACACATATAACACGTACCTTACGTACAAGAGAGGATTTCTTAGGAGTATAGTTGTGTATTTAAAGAACCTTAGTCCCTACCATAGATAGTTCTCTCCTTATAGTAAATCTTAGAATACAATTAGAGTTAATCTATTAGGTAACCACTCCACCAGTTATTATTATATTGTTAATTTTGTTCATACCTATATACCCAGCCTATTAACAGAACCTACCATAGTTTCTACTATAAGGTTCCATTACACATTCACTACTAAGGTTACGGTATTAAACAGAGAGATCGAACAACATGCCACTAAGAGCAGCACTAGTTACAATAGTGTTAACAGGAGCCACAACCTTAGGTCCAGGTAATACCAGTATAGATAAGGGAGATTCTTAAATAGTTATGCGAGGTCAGTTACAGAAAATAGTTAATCACTTATAGGATAATAATAGGATACTTAAAGAACGCATTAATGGAATTAGAGCAGTAAAGATTAAGTTACCTTTAATTAAATAATTCTCTAGAGAGAAGTCAAAGCTTAAGGGATTTCTTACGCAGATGCACTTTAAGGTAGTACAAAAAGGAGCAAAGTTAGCAACATTATTAGACCAAGTAGCCTATGCAGAATTATTCCTAATAGGGAGGGCACTTAAGTGGTTCAAGCTATATCTTACGGAAATATAGGCTAATAGCATAACAACTACTAACCAAGATATACGGTATATATTTGCCAGTTAGAACGGGTTCGCAAAGCAACTAACACAGATATTTAGAGACCCGGAGGCCACAACTATAGCAAAACAAAAGCTTTAGAATTTAGTACAACGCACTTTAACAATTAAGTATATAACACAGTTTTAAACACTAGCTATATAGGTTAAGTGGAATAACAAGGCGCTTATAGCACAGTATAAATAGGGACTTAAGGCTAAAGTCCAGAATATAATTATCCTAATAGAAGATGCGGATACTCTAAGAGAGTTAATAGATCAGTTAATAAAGATTAATAATAGAATTTATCAAAGGGAACAAGCCAAGAGAGGGCAAGACAGAGTTCCACAGTTATATAAGGCATAGAGTACGCAACAACAAACACAAAGTTAAAAACTATGGAATGGCGCAAAGCCAATAGACCTAAGTGGTACTAAAGAAACCTAAAGATAGAAAAAGAAACCATAGAAACCTAGAGGTTAAGAATTAAGTAATTAAAGGACTAAGAAGTAGAGGCTAAACTAGGGATCTTAGCAGCAGAAGACATTTAGGCGGACTCTACAGCAAGAAAAATAGTTTAAAGATAGAGCTTACATAAATTGTGGAAAATAGGGTCATTTCGCCAGAGACTATAGAGGTGGTTAGAGTAACTATATAGTAAAGGGAACTAGACTAACAGACGGCACATACATACAAAGGGATAATGGTGCACTATAAGGAACAAAAGAGTATTTAATTAACAGTTTTGCGTATTATTACAACAACGTATACCAAATTCATAAGGACGCTAAGTACGGCGCAAGCTATTAGCCACAAGAGCTAGAGTTAAAAGGACTTTAAGGAACTAGAGAGTTAGACAAAGAATAAAATTAACTCTACAAGCTAGATTAAGATATTATAGCAATATACAGATAAAGATTAGCAGTAATAATAATAGAGTTAGAGTACTTATTAATCAACAGCAACGAGGACAAAAAAGAGGCTAACTAGGAGCACTTAAACCTTAATAATGTAATAAAAGTAGAGACTAAGACCATTACCAAACAAGGTTCAGTAACAGATATTATAACACCATTAGATATAATTTCCATCGCTTTATAAGATAATAGGAGTAACGTTTAGAAGAAACTAAGCAAGTAAACAACTACTAGTGCTAGCTTATCACTCAATAAAGGTAAAAGGCCATAGGCTTAAAATTCTTAAGAAGAGATAAAAGAAGCTTAAGATTCTTAAGACAAGATAAGATATACCCAAGAACCCATAATAGACAAAAACCAATAGGAAAGGGCAGTAACTTAGTTTAATAATAAACAAATAAATATAGGACGCAAGTTTAAGAACTACAAGTTCAGGGAACAAATAAGAACGTTAGCAATTTTAGGTAAACATAGTGTTCAGCCTAAAGATTAAAAAGTCAATATCCAGATTAAAAAGCAAGACGACTATAAGGATCCAGCTACAAGATGCAGAAAATAAGAAACTATAGATAAGTTCAGGATAAGAATTATTATATAGTAAGAGCAAAAGCTAGACAAGAGATTAGCTATACCAGGTTATATAAGGGACAGAGCACCCGTATAAAGAGTTACTAATAGGCCGAGTGCAGGGATACCTAGGGCAAAGTAGTTAAACAAACTAGAATAAGAGGAGGATCTAAATATCCCAACTAGGTTTAAAGAAAGGCATACTAAAGGATATCACAATACAGCGATAATAAGGTATTTTCTAACGGATAGACCATACACACTAAACCAGTTGTACGGAAAGTAATATAGGCAATGACATAATAACAAATAGGAAGACTTTTATATATAGCTAGACAAAAAAGTTATCCAAGACCAACCCATTACGGAAAAACGTATAAGTTACATTAAAGGAGTATTAATTATAACGTTAAGAAACCTAGAAGAGAGGTCTAGGGACTAGAAAAGTAAGCAACAAATCTTAGTACCTATAGCAGAGATACTAGTAGTTAGGTCAACTAGGTATAAGTTTAAACTTAAAAATAAAGACAAACCAAGAGTTAACCCAAAACATATAGTGCATTATACACTATTATGGATAGCTTATATGGATAATATATATAATATATATAGAGCACCTAAAGATAAGAACTGGAAGTACCTAGTAAGAATATATTAGGCACCAGAGGAAAAGAGGTTTAGGAATACTAAGTATATACATAGTTAGCACCCAGTAGAAGTACAAGGTTAAGGAGACTTAATACTTTAACTAGAAAGATTTCTTACGGAAGAATACCTAGATAGACAATAGTAGTAGAAGTGCCCAGAGAACACTTATCTATAGTATATAGAGGAAAAGAAACAAACTAAGTATTGGCTAAAGTTAGACCAAGTATAGGCAGAATCAAGCAGCTAATAGTTAGGAAAAGGAGAGGCGTATAGGACCAGAAAAAACTAGTATTAGAGCCTTAGACCCTTAAAGGAATTCAAAGATAACACCTAAATTTAAAAGCTAAGTAGCAAGGTCAGTAGTTCAAAGCATTAGTAGATAGTGGAGCAATAAGGAACTATATATCACCAAAGGCAGTAGAAAGGATAGGGTTACTATATAGATAGAAGGAATACCCATATCCACTTATAACAATTTTAGGAGATTAGATAGCCTATAGAGGAGGCATTATTAATCTTAAAATAGGACCTATTTAGATAACTATTAAAGGGAGACCAGTTAGAATGTCTTTTAATATCCTACCATTAGGATAGGACAAGGCGATACTAGGAATACCTTAGTTATAAAAGTACAATCCAAAAATCAATTAGGTTATAGGTTAAGTCAATATTAAAAATACACAATAATATAAAGTGCGATAGCAAACTAAGTTGGTATAGTACCAAGTCAAAGCAATATATAAGGAGACTAAGCAAGGCTTAAGTTATATACTAAAGAAATACCATAAGTATAGAAAAAAGTTATAGTCACTAAAAAGTAAAAAGCTATTAAAGCATATAGCTTAGGACTATAAAATAGAATTAAAAGAGGGAATAAGTCTAAAGTTCTTTCTAATCTATAAGCTTACTAAAACGGAGTTAGTAGCGCTTAAGGAGTTTATCCAGGAGAACTTACAAAAGGGATATATTAGACTGTTATAGTTATTAGTAGAATATCCAGTACTATTCATCCCAAAGAAAAATAGAAAACTCAGAATGTATATAGACTACAAACAGTTAAACAGCATCACTAGAAAGGATAGGTATCCTTTACCCTTAATTAGCGAAATCTAAGATAGAATAGGCAACGCAAAAATCTTTACAAAGATAGATCTAAGATAGGCATACCACTAGATTAGAATTAAGAAAGGTAACAAATAAAAGGCAGCCTTTAGGTCAAAGAAAGGACTATACAAGCCATTAGTTATGCAATTCGGGCTTATAAACGTACTAGCAACGTTCCAGAAGCGAATTAATAGTGTGTTAAAAGAACACCTAGATAAATTTATTATAGTATACCTCAACGACATTATCATCTACTTAGAGAGTGAGGAAGAATATAGGGAATATATTAAGTAGGTCTTAAAGAGACTATAAAAAGAAAAGATGCTAGTAGTAATCAAGAAATGCGAGTTCTTTACCAAAAAGACTGATTTTATTAGATTTATTATTAAACTAGGCTAACTTAGTATAGATCTAAAGAAAATCAAGGCTATAGTAAATTAGCAAAAACCAAAGAACGTTATATAGTTAAAATCATTCCTAGGGTTTTACAATTACTGCAGAAGGTTTATAGCGCAGTGGTTATAGGATATTAAGCCGTTTATATAGTTAACAAAGAAAGAAAAACCATAGGCATAGGGGAAGGAATAATAAAAACTATTTAAGAAAGTTAAAGAGTTATTTACCCAGAAGCCAGTTCTTAAGATCTATTAACTAGGTCTAGAGACGGTTATAGAAACAAATATATCAGACTTTACACTAAGGGCATACTTCCTATAGAAATATTAAGATAGATGGCACCTAGTAGCATACTACAGTCAAAAGATAATACTACTAGAGTTAAACTATGATATCTATAACAAGGAGTTATTAGGTATAGTTACAGTACTTAAAAAATAGAGAGCATTCTTACAAGGCACAGAAAAACCATTTATAGTTAAGACGGACTATAAAAACCTTATAGGATTCCTAATAACAAAGGAACTTAACTAAAGACAGGTTAGATGGGCGGAAATGCTTATAGAATACTATTTCGAAATTTAGTATACCAAGGGTATAGACAATACACGAGCAGATGCTCTAAGCAGAAAGGCTAAACTATAAAGTAATAAAAAGCTATTAGGAGCTTTATTACAAAAGAATCAAGATGGATTAATTAGGTATAATTATCCAAAGATCACAGCAACCAAGGAAAGTCAGATCTATAAATTACTAGAAAGTAATTAGATATAAAAGATCTAAGAAGTATAGGTAGAGGATCTAGACTTAAAGTAATATAAAAACAGAGAGGCAACTTATATACCTAAGTCTATTATAGAAGAATTTGTTAAGGAATTCTATAAGGGAATAATATAAGGACATAACAGAGCTATAGGCTTAGTATTAAGACTTTAAAAGGAGTACATTATTTAAGGAATCTGGGGACTAGCAAAATAAGTTATAAAGAAATATCCAGATTACTAAAGGAATAAACTAACAAGGCATAAGCCATATAGAGGGCTACAACCTATTAAGACACTAGGAAGACCATAGGAAGTCATATTATAGGACTTTATTATTAAGTTACTAAAGTTAAGAGATTCTATTACAGGACAAGATTATAACGTAATTTTAGTAATAGTAGATAAGCTAACAAAGTAGGGATACTTTATAGCATACACTAAAGAGATATCAGTAGAAGATATCGCTAGAATCTATATAAAAGAAGTATTTACAAGATATAAAGCACTAGATAAAATTATATCAGATAGAGATTTAAGATTTATAGCAACATTTTAGGAAGTGTTTCTAGCAGAACAAAGGGTTTACGCAGCAATATCTACAGTATATTATCCGCAGACGGATAGATAAACGGAAAGACTAAACTAGACACTAGAGCAGTATCTAAGGCATTATATTAATTACGCATAGAATAATTAGGTATCGCTATTACCAGTTACACAGTTTGCATACAATATAACACTATAAGAAGAAATGGGAACATTACTATTTAAGGCAAATTACGGATATAAGCCAAGAACATCGTTATCGCCACATTAAGCAAAAAAGACAAGTAGCACAGCTAAGCAAAGAATAGAGACATTAATAAATCTTCATATAGACCTTAAAGAAACAGCTAAACTAGTACAAAAACAAATAAAAAGGTACTATAATACTAAGAGATCTAAGGGACCAGATCTTAAGAAGGGGGATAAAGTATAGCTACTATACAAAAACTTTAAGAGTTGACAACTAAGCAAGAAGTTGGACTATATTAGACTAGGACCTTTTGAAGTTAAGCAAAGAATTTTATTAGTTACATATAAGTTAAACCTATTAGCTAAAATAAAAATCTACCCTATATAGTATATCGCAATGCTAAAGCTAGCATACGGAAATGTCAAGCTACTAGTCTATAAGGCAGACACATATAGAGAACAAAAGAAAGATAAATAGCAAGTTTTAAAGATTATTAGTTATAAGGATATAGATAACAAAATATAGTATAAAGTAAAGTAGATAGGCTATAATAAGACTACCTAGGAGCTACTAAGCAACCTAAAAAACGCTATAGGAAAGGTACAGGAGTATCAAAAGAAAGTAGGTTAGGTAATATTAATAAAAAGAAATCGCTAAAAAACAAATTACCTAAAGGGGATTTAAGAGGAGCAATTGCTAAGCTACTTAGAGTTATTTCCCTTATAGGAGGAAAGTTAATCCTTTTATCACCTAGCTTAGACAAACCCTATTAAACAAGTTTCCACTCCTTAAAATGGACCTTCTTACGGACAAGTTTAAGACAAAGAAGACGGGTAGAAGCGGATAAACAGGCTTTAAGGGTATACTGTTAAGCAGCTGCAGCCTCCTACTCTGCTTCCCATAAATAACAAAGCTTATTTAAGGCGCTTAAGAGCTTACTATTAAGCTTTATAGCGGCAAATTAAACACGAGACCCTATAACAAGTTACTTAGGGAACTTAAAGACTATTAAGAGTTATAGGACGCGTATACTCAGCGTTAAAAACAAAACGAATATCGCAGGACAATTAAACATTTGCTTTAGTACACTTTAAGCAAGACAAGGGTTGTTAAGACAAAGGACTTACTAGCGTAACACACACCAACCCCGCCTTTGCGCAACGAGAATACAAAGACGGCATTATCTTACCAAGCGACAGTATGGCAGCTATAGTGCGAGCATAGCACTACGCTTATAAAGAAGAAGGAGCTTTAACTATAATAAGTATAAATGTTAACTAGACTAATCAAACGGACATCACACCTCTAGTGGACGACTTAAAGATATTAGGAATCTTTAAGGACAAAGATAAAGAGGAGAGAGATAGTGTTACGGACGCTTTAAGTATAATATTACAACTACTTAAAGGGGAGTCGGCGGAAGCTAGTTAGTTAATATAGGCACAATCCAGAATGGATCTAGTGGAACCATATAACGAGGAATGGTAAGCGAGTTATATAACGTTGTACGCAGTATACAAGGAGTACGCAGTGTACGCTATATATAACACGTATAACACATACCTCACGTATAAGAGAGGATTTCTTAGGAGTATAGTTATGTATTTAAAGGACCTTAGTCCCTACCGTAGATAGTTCTCTTCTTATAGTAAATCTTAGAATATAATTGGAGTTAATCTATTAGGCAACTACTCCACCAGTTGTTATTACGTTGTTGATTTTGTTCATACCTATATACCCAGCCTATTAATAGAACCCACTGTAGTTCCTGCTACAAGGTTCCGTTACACACTTAGTAGAAAAGCAGAATTATAAAATAAAGAAAAGCTGTTATAAGTAGTGTTATAAAAAGACAAGGATGGATCAATCAGGTATAATTATCCTAAAATTACAGCAATAAGAGAAAAAAAGACCTATAAGATACTAGAGAGTATATAGTTATAAAAGATCTAAGAAGTATAGGATAAAGATCTAGAGTTAGAGCAGTATAAGTACTAAGAAGCTATATATATGCTAAAAGTAGTAGCAAAGGAGTTCGTGGAAGAATTTCATAAAGGAATAACTTAAGGATATAACGGAGCTATAGGCTTAGTATTAAGACTTTAGGAGGAGTATATTATTTAAGAAATCTAGGGACTAGCAAGATAAGTTATAAAGGAATGTTTAGATTGCTAAAGAAATAAACTAATAAGGTATAAGCCGTATAGAGGGCTATAACCTATTAAAACACTAGAGAGACTATAGGAAGTTATATTATAGGACTTTATTATAAAGTTACCAAAGTTAAAAGATTATATTACTAGATAAGATTATAATATAATCTTAGTAATAGTAGACAAGTTAACTAAGTAGGGCTACTTTATAGCGTATATAGAAGAAATATTAGCGGAGGATATAGCTAAAATCTATATTAAAGAAGTGTTTATAAGGCACTAAGCACTAATAAAGATTATATTAGATAGAGATCTAAGATTTATAGCGGCATTTTAGGAGGTATTGTTAGCAGAATAAGGAGTTTAAGTAGTAATATTAATAGTATATTACCTGTAAATAGATGAATAAATAGAAAAACTAAACCAAATATTAGAATAGTACTTAAGATATTATATTAATTACGCACAGAATAATTGGGTATTATTATTACCAGTTATATAGTTTATATATAATACTACACCATAAGAAGGAATAGGCACGTCACCTTTTAAGGCAAATTATGGATATAAGCTAAGAATATTGTTATTACTATAATAAGTAAAAAAGGTAAGTAGTATAGCTAAAGAAAGAATGGAGACTTTAATAAATCTTTATAATTATCTTAAAGAAATAGCAAACCTAGTATAAGCAAGGATAAAAAAGTACTATAATACTAAGAGATTTAAGGGACTAGATCTTAAAGAGGGGGATAAAGTATGGCTACTATATAAAAATTTCAAGAGTTAACAACTAAGTAAAAAGTTAAACTATATTAAACTAGGACTATTTACAATTAACGCAAAGATCTTAGAAGTTACGTATAGACTTAACTTACTAAAGAAAATAAAGATCTACCCTATATAGTATATTATAATGCTAAAGCTAGTATACAGGAATATTAAGCCACTAGTTTATAAGGCAGATATATATAGAGGTTAAGATAAAGATAAATAGGAGGTTTTAAAGATTATTAGTTATAAGGATATTAATAACAAAATATAGTATAAAGTTAAGTAGATAGGCTATAATAAGACTACCTAGGAGCCACTAAACAATTTAAAGAACGCTATAAGAAAGGTATAGGAGTATTAGAAAAGAAATAGGGTTTTTTTATTTTTTATTTTTATTTTTTTTAATATCCGTTGTATTATACTACGTACAATACTGCGCATGCAGCCTTTTAGGCTATGGCGCTATAGTTCTATATACATAAATCCTTTCTAGGCAGCTTAATATATACTAGTAGCTATATCCTAGTAGTTTATAAACCTCTAAACTAGGGGTTTACCGCTTCCTAATAGAATACTAGGTTGCTAACAACTAATAGGTAGTTTAAAAACAGTAGAAAAGACTATAAGAAATTAAGAAACCCTAACGCCTATCTATATCCAATTTATAGTTTATTCCTGTCCTTTTGCTCTCTATGGTCTATTTATTAGAAATCTAGTAGGAGTTGCCTCCTTCTAGAATCCTATTTGTTTTATCTATTCTTCTATAGAATCTTCCGCGCTAGTACTATATACTAGTTTAGCTGCTTTAAGAGTCTCGTAGTCTTTACTATTAGCAAAGTGTTTTTCTTTACAATTAATGCAAAAAGGGGTAGTATGCTAGCAAGGCTTTTCTATTGTTATATAGGTAGGATAGGCGTGGTCTTTAGATAGATATACAGCCGCACAAAATCTATAGGCTCTAGTAGAGCATCTATCTCCTATATAGCCAAATTTTTGGCAGCTAGTGCACTGCGTAGTAGGAGAGACTTTAAGGTATTTTACTACCTTTGTAGCTGTACCTGCAATTAAGATCTCTTTTTGCCTAAGGATTTCTTATCTTTTTTCCTCATTCTCTATAGTAAAAACTATAGAGCCAAATCTGGTTTATGGATCGTGTCTTTTTACACTAGATAAGATCCGTCTAGGTAGTCCTTATATCCTTATAGGATTAAAGGTCTCAATTTCTTCTTTTAGAAGCTTAGAACCTCCTCTCCTAGAAAAGGTAGAATAGGAACCCTATAGGCTATAATCTAAACCCAAGGTTCTAGTTTTTGTTCTCTTTAAAAGGTAAAGCAATTATGCCAGATATCATTATATTTGACTAGGAAATCTGCATTATACCCTTCTGTAGTTATAAGGAGAATATTTTATTTTATTTTAGTTCTAGCTATAGACGCTAGTACTGGCTTTTCTACTTGCAGTTTTAATGCAAATAGTTAATTAACTTTGTTCCGTGTAGAGAAGGTATCTAGAAGTCGGTTTTTTTCGTCTATAATTAGGACTAGCTTCCTTTCTTATGGCTGCTTTTTCTTACTTCTAGTAGAAGTAGAACTCCTACTAGAAGGAGAAGGGGTAGAAGGTAGTAGTGGTGATAATAAAAAGGGTATGGAGGATGAAGAAGGAAGGCCCTTCTTTAGCCTCTCTGCGTAAGTTTCTTTAGTAGGAGCTACCTCCTTATAGAGAGCCCTTACTTCTTCTACTAGTCCTTTTAGAACATTGTTTGCCTTTTCTTTTCCTTGTATAAAGGGATTTTCTCCCACTAAAATACTCTATGTATAGTCCTCTAGCTGTTTAACTTATTCTTTTTTTCTTCTTTTTCCTCTAGCCCTTTATAGGCCTAAGTTAGGCTTTCTAGAGCCTTTTATAGGTGTTGATTTGGAGAAAGAGAAGAGGGGAGTATACTAGCCGTAATAGGCCTAAAATCTATCCCCTCTCTTGTTTGGCATTGGTTTTGGTATTGATTTTTTTCTTTCTTTTCTTTTTCTTTTTTGGAAAGTAATTAAGAGTAGCTTCTTTTTTTCCCTATATAGACTGGAGGTTTAAATAGGCAAGGGGAAGATTAAAAAGAGGAGGTAGAGGTAGAGGTAGATAATATATCATCAATTATCTCTATAGTTTTGCTTTTAGATAGCTTTTTTTTTTTAGACTTATAAGTCTTTGCCATTTTAAAGCTTATAAAAGCTTATAGAGGGGTTTCCTAGTTTTTACAGTAGATAATAACCTTCTTAGGTCTCTTATCTCCTAGTCCTAGAGGTGAAAAACTAGGCAAAAAGCCTTGCTAGTTTTACTATCCTTTTACGCCCTTTCTCCTTACTAATCCTACTAGAAGATTTCTAGGGAGATTAGGCTAAAGGTAGCAGAAAAACTAGCTAAAAAAGACTAGTATAGTTATTTTCTTTTCCTATTAGAAGTAGAAAAAACTACTAAAAAAAGGACTTGTTAGGCTTTTACTAGCAGAAAAGCCTTAAAGGCAATCCTCCTCTTATTAAAGAAAATCTAACTAAAGGAGATATAGAAAAGTACCTACACCCCCTATTTTACTAGCCTTTTGCTTTTTATAGAAGAAAAGCCTAGGAAAAGTCTATATTTTATTATTTTAGTGTTCCTATAGATGCCTCGCTTATAAGCTAGGACCACCCCTTTAAAGAATTTTCTGTTAAGGAAAAGGGGGTAAAATGACAAATAAATCCACCTCTAGCTCGCTAGGCAGTGGGAATTAGGTCTTAAGGATTGGAAAATCGATTGTTTTTAATAGGGAGATGGGTATGCGTAAGTCTTAAAGTGCGGTGCTACCTTTTAGTAAGGTTGCATATATAGTAAAGGTTTTAAAGAAAGGGTTAGATAGTATTAATAAAGAAGGATTACTAAAGAATAAGTTACCTAAGGGGGACTTAAGAGGAGTAGCTACTAAGGTACTTAGAGTTGTTTTTCCTATTATTGGAGGAGAATCTATTCTTTTGTTACTAAGTCCCTAAAGACCTTATTCTACAAGTTTCCACTCCTTAGAACGTACCATTTTATGCACCTTTTTAAGATAGATTAACTAAGTGGAAGCAGCTAGATAAGAGTTAAGAGTACGCTATTAAGTAGCGGCCGCCTCTTATTTAGCGTTATAAGAATAACAAAGTTCCGCCAACAATACCAATAGTTTATTATTAAGTTTCGCAGTAGTAAATTAAACCTAAGACTCTAGTAGCAATTAATAGGGGAACTTAAAGACTGTTAAGAGTAGTAGGACGCGTATACTTAGCGTTAGAGATTAAGCGAACATTGCAGGACGATTAAATATTCGCTTTAGTGCACCCTAAATATAAAGAGGGTTGCTAAGACAAAGAACTCGCCAGTATAATATAATCTAACCCCTCTTTCATATAATAAGAATATAAAGATAATATTATCTTGCCTAAAGATAGTATAGAAGTAATAGTATAAGACTAATAAGCTATAGAAGAAGAAGAGGGAGCCTTAGGTATCGAAGGTCCGGGTTAGGCTTGGCATAACCTCAGGTTACGCACGACCCCCTAAGGTCCGCGATATATCGTCCAAATATCACCCCCCCCTTTGGTGGTGGCCCCTACTTTTCGGACGCGTTTTTGAGGCCTAGGTTAGTACTGGGTTAGTATAGAGGTCCTTGTCGCACGCCTTCAACCTTATCGTCGCCTCGACAATCCATTTTTTAACCCTCCTCCCGTTCTTATGCCCGCGCTAGCTGCTTGCTCGCGCGGGGCTTCTAATTTTATATAGAATGGCCTACTGTAATTCTAATTCTATAATATAGAGCTCTCTTCTCCTCCTCCTTTAATATTTACGCGTTTAGTAGCTTTATTTACCCGCACCCACGCCACACTCACGCGTTTTCCCCCTAACCTCTTGCGGAGATAGAGTCTTTTAAGAATCTTCTTACCCTATGGTCTACCTTACAGTTAAAGGAAGCCCCCCTAGCCTCCTCCTCCTCCTCCTATAGCCTCCAGAATGAATTTAAGGCCCAGACAGCACGGCTATAGGATATTTATAAGGCCTAGCGCTCGAAAAATACTACAAGGGCGTACAAGCCAAAGTAGAAAGAATGGGAAGACTAGTACGCGAGACTAGAAGGCAATATAGACAGCACCCAGGTAACAGAAGATAAGCTTTGCCTATTTTTAGAGCAGTAAGTCGTTAATTAAGAATTACAGGCTGCTGGCTATTAAAAACGGAAGTTAAAACGGAAAGAGATGTAAAAAGATAGTAAGTAGGTAAAGAAGAGGTAGAAGATAGTTAAGCGGGTAGAGCAGCTAAGGGGGAAGGCAGCCGTAGGGGCAGCTATAGGGGCAGCCGCAGGTATAGGGGAGGAGGCTATAAAGAAGGAAGGGGAGATATAGGACAAGGAGGCCCTAGACGCCCTATTCAACAAGACAGTTTAATACTCAGTTATAAATAGCTAGGTGTTACGGACGCTTTAAGTACAATGTTACGACTACTTGGAGAAGAGTTGGCGGAAGCTAGTTGGTTAATATAGGCACGGTCCAGGATAGATCTGGTGGAACTATATAACAAGGAATAGTAACTAAGGTTACGTGGTATTAAACGCGTTAACTACGTTGAATAAGAGGAACGTTACGTTTAATACAAATAACACGTACCTCACGTACAAGAGAGGATTTCTTAGGAGTATGGTTGTGTATTTAAAGGACCTTAGTCCCTACCATAGATAGTTCTCTCCTTGTAGTAAATCTTAGAGTATAATTAGAGTTAATCTATTAGGCAACTACTCTACTAGTTATTATTATGTTGTTAATTTGTTCTTACCTATATACCCAGCCTAATAACAGAACCTACCGTAGTTCTTACTATAAGGTTCCGTTACACATTTACTACTAAGGTTACGGTATTGGAATAAAGTCGAACAACATGCCACCAAAAGCAGCACTAGTCGCAACGACGTCGGCAATAGCCACAACCTTAGGGCTAAGTGATACTAGTATAGACAAGGGGGATTCTTAAATAGTTACATAAGGTTAGTTATAGGAAATAGTTAATTACTTATAAGATAATAATAGGATACTTAAAGAACGCATTAATAGAATTAGAGTAGCAAAGATTAAGTTACCTTCAATTAAACAATTCTTAGGGGAGAAGTTAAAGCTTAAAGGATTTCTTACGCAAATGCACTTTAAGGTAGTACAGGAAGGAGCGAAGTTAGTAATATTGTTAGATTAAGTAGCCTATGCAGGATTGTTCCTAATAGGGAGGGCACTTAAGTGGTTTAAGCCATATCTTACGGAAATATAGGCTAATGGCATGATAACTACTAACCAAGACGTACGGTATATATTTGCCAGTTAGAACAGGTTTGTAGAACGGTTAACGCAGATATTTAAAGACTTAGAGGCCACAACCACAGTAGAACAAAAGCTTTAAAACTTAGTATAACGCACTTTAGCAATTAAGTATACAACACAGTTTTAAATACTAGCCACGTAGGTTAAGTGGAATAATAGGGCGCTTATAGCACAGTATAAATAGGGACTTAAGGCTAAAGTCCAGGACGTAATTATCCTAATAGAAGATATGGATACTCTAAGAGAGTTAATAGATTAGTTAATAAAGATTAATAATAGAATCTAT
>Ga0307507_10002564_pt1 | contig 37679 bp, 8 predicted proteins | sample 7_EM_MG_FD_207223 | JGI IMG/M metagenome (GOLD analysis project Ga0307507, IMG submission 207223) | Populus trichocarpa ectomycorrhiza microbial communities from riparian zone in the Pacific Northwest, United States - 7_EM | ecosystem: Host-associated > Plants > Roots > Unclassified | place...
TTTAACGGCAGTTTGCGGCAATCTAACGGCAATTTGCCAGTGCTGTAAATTTACCCCCCCCCCCCCCCCTCCCTCCAAAAAAAACCTGCCCTTAGGCTTTATATATCCGTATTACCCCCGCGGGGCATTCTTATCTTTATGCTCTACTAGTAATTTATCATCTTCGCTATACTAGCACTCCATCCACTTATTTAAGTACTTTGGCGGTCTAGGTTTGTTAGGATAACGGCTATAGAACTCTTATAACTTATAGGGGCTACCTATAAAATTCCACATAGGGTACCAGGTAAGGTCTAGATTATATTCTTTCCAACTTATACAGTACTTTAGTGTTCCTCATACAAGTTTACAGGCTAGTATTTCTTTAATTTCCTATTTATTATCGCCATTAACTTAAATTGGTAGGGGCGGTTTATTCTTTTATCTAGGTAATAGGTTATTTATAGCTTTCCATAGCTTATCCAACAAGAATTTAGGGTGGACCTTAATCAAATCTGGGAGCTTTACTTTATATAAGTTGCCTCTCTTCTTAAGAACTTCGTACAGTCCTACTATCTAATAGTCTAGCTTACGGCTAGGCCGCTCTATCCTCTAGTTCTTTATTATAACCCAGACCTTATCGCCTACGGTAAAGTCAGGCTCACGCCTGTGCTTATTTGCCTGCTATTCCATTAATTTCTAAGCCTTTTCTAGGTTCGTACGGGCTACCGTCTAAGCTTCTTCTAAGCGCTTAGCGTACTACTGGGCTTCCTTATAAGATGGTTTTTTACGTATAGTCTAGGGTCCTTCTGGTCTTTCCCAGTTAAAGCTTATATAGGGTAAGTAGCCCATTTCTAGCTAAATAGGTGTAAACCCCGTAAAGTTATAAGGTAAGGTTGCCTGAGCATAGTCTATTAGGGGTAGCAGTTTAGCCCAGTTATCTTAAAAGTAGTTAACAAAGGGCCGAAGTCTTTGGTCTAAATATTAATTTATAATCTCCGTCTAACCATCTATCTAGGGGTGGTATGCTATAGAGAGCTTTAGCTTAATACCTAAGATCTGGGTAAACTTATTCTAGAAAGCTAATATAAATTACGGCCTATAATTGGATACAATAGTATCTGGTAGTCCGTAAATTCGGTAGACGTAGTAGATATATAGTTAGGCCGCCTTTTTAGCATTAATATTCTTGTGACAAGGGATTAAGAACGGGCGCTTGCTAAAGCGGTCGACTATAACCATAGCCATATTATATCCGCTACGGTCTATAGGTAGCTCGTAGAAATTTATAGAGATATGCTACTAGGGGCGCTCTAGTATTGGGAGTAGTTTCAATAGTCCTGGGGTCTTATCTTGTGGGATTGTAGATCTATAGCAGCTGTCGCAGTTCTGTACGTAACGGTTAATATCTATAACCATTCTGGGCTAGTAGTAGCGGTCACCAATAATCCTGCGGGTCTTATTTTTTCTAGAGTAGGCCGTAGAGACCTAGGTATATGCCTCGGCAATAAGCCAAGTCCGTAAGTTCTACTCCTTTACTACTACTAGCCGCTTCTAATGCTTAAGTAATCCATTTTTGAGGGACTATAGGCTAGTAATATCCTTTGCCTTTTTACAGTACTTCTATAGAGAAGGGGCCGTACAATTCGCTTGCAGTAGCTTATTAATAAGATTAAGTTCCGTAGTGTTAATAGGGCACATCTTAGCCTTTACAGGGTCCGTATTTAGTTCTACCTATATTTAGGAGTTAAGGTGCTCTAGTTATAGCAATATCTAGGTCCGTAATATAATCTTTACGGCTATTTAGTTATCTAGGTCTTATTTGCGCCTTATAAGGGCATCTACATAGTTAGTTGCACCTGGCCTATATATAATTAGAAAGTAGAACTAAGATAAGATATCCGCCTAGCGTGCCTGCCGGGCCGTAAGGGCCTTTATTATTATAAAGTATTCTAAGGCCTTATGATCCGAAACCACCTTAATAGGCTTAGGGGTCCCTTTTGGCTATACATGCCAGTGCTAAAAGCTAGAGATAATAGCCAGCATTTCTTTATTATAGATGTGGTAGTTTAGCTCAGCATCTATTATAGTCTTTAAATAGTATACAATAGGGTGCTATTCTCTGTCCGGTTGCTTCTAGGAAAAGATACTAGCTATCGCGCCGTCTAAGGCATTAGTTTCTAGTGTTAAGGGCCGCTCTGGGTCAAAATAGGTAAATAGGGGAGCCAATACTAGCCGTTTTTTAAGCTTATTAAAGGCCTACCTATATATGGCGTTAAAATAGAAGGGCTGATCTTTCCTAGTAAAACGGTTAAAAGGCCAGGAGATCCTGCTATAGTCCTTAATAAAGCGTCGGTAGAAGTTATAGAAACCTAAAAATAATTATACCCCCTTTATAGTCCGTGGGGGTACCCACTAGTTTATTACGGCCGTTTTTTCTAGATCTGCCTTAATTCCGTCCATACTAATAATAAACCCTAAATATTTAGTACACTTAACACTAAATTGTGACTTCCTAATATTGGCCTGGAGACTAGTTTCGCAGAGTTATTATAGGACTTTACGGACATATTCCTTATGTTCCAGTTTATTCTTAGAGTAAATCATAATATTATCTAGGTAGGCTATACAGAAGTTATTAAGGTAGTTAAAGAGTACGTTATTTATATACCGTTGGTATATAGCTGATCCGTTAGTCAGTCTAAAAGGTAGTACTTTATATTTATATAATCCATAGCAGGTCTGAAATATAGTAAGATCCTTAGATTTAGGGTCCATTCTAATTTAGTAAAAGGCCTGGCGGATATTAAGCTTTATAAAAATCTTAGCCTTACTTATACGGGCCAGTATTTCTTTAAGTAAGGGCAGTGGATATTGGTCTTTGCGGGTTATATAGTTTAGTTTATAGTAGTTAATATAGAAACGGAGTCCGCTATTTGGCTTTTTTATAAAGAGGATAGGTAAGGTAAAGGGGACCTAGCTAGGCTTAATAAAGCCCTTATTAAGGTTATTAATAATATACTACTTAGTGGCCTATAGCTCGTCGGTAAATTGCTAGCGGAGGAGGCTATAGCTAAGGGTATTTTCTTTATCTGGCTCAATCTTAATCTTATAGTTATATAGTTGGTAAGGCGGAAGTATATTAGATGCTGCCTTGGAGAATACATCCTTAAATTCCTAGTATTAGTGGGGTAGTTTCTGTTCTACCAACTCCTTATCTATAAGCTTACTTTCCCCACTAAGCTAGTCACAGGCTAGGGCTTCCTTATCTTTAATTATCCGGTTAATTTTGTATAAGCTAGTTATAAAGGCAATAATATCGGGCCGTTTTAAGTTCTAGTAGAACCCTATAGTATTAATGCAGCAGATATTAACTAGTGGGAGGTTTATAGGTTTCTTTATAGACGTTCCGCGGACCGTATTCTACGGCTAAGGGTTTATAACCCTCCTTAGCTCCTATTCCATCTTCCGTAAGTTATCTTTCTGGTCTATATATTTAGTACGGCGTCTAATATTCCTTACTGTTCTTTATAGCTATATAGGGCCTAAGCCAGCTAGCTTATTACCAACTTCCTAGGTTTCTAGTGTTGGCGGCACGACATTAATAGTCTAGGGGTGGCGTAGTATGCGGACCCGTTGCAGATCAAGCTATATATCTTTCTTAAAGGCCTAGTCTTTACGCATAGCATTAGCCTAGTAAACAGTGTCTACCTATAGCCGTATAAGGTTTTCTATTGTAATGCTAATTTCTTTTATAAAGGAAGGGGTTAGGGGAAGGGTTTTAGGCTAAATAAGCCGTCTACTCTATATGTTAAGCTATCAGCCTAAATAGGCTAGCTATTTTCTTTCTAAAATCATATCGTGGCTTTTTAGGTCCGTAATAAGCAAGGGGACGTTATACTACCTTTGTCTGTCAACATGGAGGTAAATCCGCAAGATTGTTATAATAGGTGGCCCTATCCGTCTGTTATACCCGTAAATAGGAATTAATTTGGTCAGTTCTTTAAAGGGTGCATTTAGAAAATTAGCTAGCTTTATAGCATACTGGGTATCTATTAAGGTAAAGGTATTTACTCTAGAGTTAGCTAAAGCAGAGGTTAAAACTTAATATCTATTACGGAATAAAGTATAAGGGATAGTATAGCTTCTTCCACTAACTAGCCAACCTAAATTAATATGTAATATATCAATCCCTTTTAACCCTAGAGAGGAGTCTTTCTCTAGAGTTCCTCTTTTTCTAACTCTATACTATCCTCCTAGATTAACAGAACCTCGCCCGCCTTTATATTTATTGGGCATTCCTTTATAATATAGCCCTTCTAGCCGCAAGAGAAGTAAGCTCCCTAATCGCTAAGGGCCTATGTATAGGGGTTACTATATATAGGCCAAGCATTCGCTAGACCTATGGCAGGACTAGCTGTATAACTAGCTGCTAAATTAGCGGTGGGCTGTACGGCCGGTGCTATAGGGGTTGCAGATCTTACTAGGGCGCTGCGGCCCGTTCTAGTAGTACTTATATTCTAGTTGGCAGAGCTTTTAGTCTTATACTGCTTAGCACGTGCCTTAATTTGATAGAGGCCCTAGTTAATAGCTAGGCATTAGTCTGTAAGTTCCTTAAGCGTCTATACAGTAGTATAAACTGGCAGCATAGCGCGCTGTAGGTCTAATATAAGCTTGTTGAAGAGGTCTGGCATTAGATCTTCCTGGGGGATTTAAGCCTATTTAGCTAAGTGTAGAAAGCGGGTCTAAAAGGCCAAGAAGGTCTCTATCATTTTTATATTTAGGCTTTTATAATTAAGCTAGGCGTTCTATACTTTAAAGGGGTCCTCATAAATAGAAGATAGGTAGTTAATTATCTCTTTTTTAGAGAGGAAGGGGTCTGCTAAGTCCTAGGCGTATTACGGACGTAGGTATATCTATATGTCACTACCAGTGCGGCCGAAGACGTATACTATTTTAGCTTGGGCGTTAGGAAAGTGGTCTATATTAACTTTAAGCTTATCCTATAGTTAAAGCTTCTAGTTATTAAATATAGGGTTAGTTCCATCTATAAGTAATAGGGGGTCTATAACCTTCGCGGATTGCAATAATACTGTTACTATATATTAGGCTAAGGCCTTAAGGACTATAGCAAGTCTCTAGGTATCTGATAACTTATTACTAAGCATAGGGGTGTCTCTAGTTTTAAGCAGCTCTTAGAGCCGTTTAATTTCAGTATTAGCTGCTATAAGCTCTTTCTAGGGGGTCAAGACAGCGACTATTTCACTATTAAAGGTATTTATGGGTCCTATAGCGGCTTTACCAGCTGCTGTATTTCTTGGTATAGTGGTAGGGGTACTAGGTAATTTCCAGTATTTATTTATTTTCTAGAGTTCTGGTCTATACGTGTCCTATTTTTTAGGTTTCGCGTTCTATTTATATTCTTTTAGTTCTGGTAATATCCTTAGGGTCCTATTCTGTTTCCTTGTTCTATTTATGGTCTTATAGATATATTTAAGTTCCTTTTTAAAAAAAGAGTGTGGTAACAAGCTTTGGATAATGTTAGCGACTTAGTTAATTAAGGCACAAGCGCGGCAAGAGGGTCGCGCAAGCCTATATAATTAGATTGTCTATAAACAAGGATCCAAAGCTAAAGAAAGAAAATAAGAAGAACGGAAGCACCGCTTGAAGTTATATACAATCTTCTGGTTACGTAATGGCAACTTGCCGCAAGTTGCTATTACGTGACGGCAGTTTGCGGCAATCTAACGGCAATTTGCCAGTGCTATAACAAGTAGGGAGTGGCCCTAGAGCTTATTAGCTTAAAGAAGGTTACTAAATAGTTATCTACTACCTAGTGATAAAAGTTAGGGTAAATTATTCTAAGCGCTACTACAGTTGGCAAATAGCGAAAAGAATAATTCTATGCTTAAACCACCAGCTCCTTAGCTAGTATCTATAATAATACTTAAAATTCCATTAGTGAAACAATTGTACTAATCCTAAGACCCTAGAACGATTAGAGTTATTAAAGTAATAAACAATAGAAGAAACTGCATCTTAAATAGCGATTAACCTAAAGAGCAAAATGTAGGGCTAATAGCTTCTTTATAAACTATATAAGTCTAAAGAGGGCCTAAATCTAATCCCTTATAGTAAAAATAATTTGCCTATAACGGGCCGGTTTTGGCTAATCTATTTTTGGATATAAGTTTATTTATAAGCTGCTAGTCAAATAGGTCTACTAAAGGTCTACTAATTAAAGGGGTCTTCGACCTGGCGCCCCATTACTACTTTTAAAAAATAAAATATTTATATAATATTTAAAAAAAAAAAATTGTAAAATTCCTCTTTTATAGGAAAAAGGCAAAGGATGAGGAATATAGTGGAGTAGCATCTTACATGTATAATTTTGAAGTAAATAGCATTAGCAAATGGTCTAGGCCTAGTAGCTCTTAAAACCCAGAAATAGACCCCGTATAGAACGTAATATAAATAAGGCGCGCTTAAATGGCAACAGTTTTGTCCCTATATTCTCTATAAGTAATTTAAATAGCCTTATATTTTTGGCATTCTATATATTATATATTCGCTTCTCTACCTCCTTCTAATAGTCCTTTTATACGGCTAAGGTCTTACCTATATTTGGAATAAACAGCTTATAGTTATTGTTGGTCACACAGGGTGACTCACCAATAACGACTACTTGAGTAGGGTTACAGTGATGTTGGTTAATAAAGCTTATTTGATCTAGAATAGGGAAGGGCGAGGAGCTTAAGGCTCCTCGCCACGCTAGTGCCGCGGCTATACGTGACCACATGTAATATATTCCCAACACTAGCAACTCTTCTTTTGTGGTTGCCATCTACATATAAAATACCGCTTAACTAGCGTAATAAGTATTAATCCTCCTCACTTACTATTGCCATTGCAATATGTAACGGCTTGCATAAATGCTTTTAAACTGAAACTTACAGATTGTTATCTAATAAAGATACTAAGCTAAGGAAAAGAAGAAGAAGAATAATTATTAGGGAGTGGTAGGCAGACATGTCGCGAGGGCCGCTAAGGCGCTAGTGGTAAGTAAACCAATGGCGATTTTCCATCCCGGGGATAGAAAATCCTGATTGGTTGTTTGGAGTTAGGGTGGATATCGTGTTAAGGGCGCCAAGGCGCTAAGCGTAAGCGAGCCAATAGCGATTTTCTATCCCGGGGATAGAAAATCCTGATTGGCTGGGTTAAGTTAGGGTCTATAGAATATTATACTCCCCCCTCTAAAAAGGTCTTGGCAAGAGAATCTGACCAATTAGACAACTTTAACCGCCGGTTGAAGTTCCTGGACATTTCAAGACCTCCTATAACTAAGAAGTTTCTAGGGACTCCCTTTTAACCCAACCTTCAACTCGTACACGCAGAGTATTTGTGTTAATAAACGTCTCTAGTGCCTTGTTTGGGTTCGCCTTTGTTATCGCATCTACTAGGTTATCTTGGCTATTAATTTATTAAATCTTAAAGAGTTCTTAACGCTTATAGGATTGCTAAAGTGCTATAATATTAATTATAAGGCGCTTCTCCTTTGTAGTACTAAGCTTAACTAAACACTCGTAGAGGGAATATAAGTCGGTATATACAATTATAGGGATAATAGGAAGTTTAAGTCAATCTATAATCATCTTTAGGGTAGTTCCAATTATAATTGCCATATTAACTCCGCCAACCATTCCATATATCTCTGACGCTAGAACGCTCCAAGTGACGTACTTGCTCTTAGTTAAGCTCCAATAGATAAGATTGCTGTGGATTATAAAGTCATTCTCTCCAGTAGATTTATTCGTAATAATAATCTTATATCCTAGCTAGGAGCTAAAATCTTTATTATTTGCGAACGATCTATTAACAAATACAAAGAGCTTAATAGTAGGAAGATTAATAGGCACGTAGAGTAGTCCCCAATTAAGATAGTTTATTTGCCAGAAAAGACGCTTATTTAGGGCAAGAACGTCATCCTTAGTTAGTTCCTGGTATTAGGCGGTAACAGAGAGATTAAATAAAGCCTTGGGTTAACAGATAGAAGCAATATAAGCTCCACAAGCGCGTTGCTCTACATATCCTTATTTCGGAGAGTTAACGTTAATAACGTTGATCTTCTTACCTTAACCCTTCTAGCACAAAGCAATAGAATCCTTATTTAGGGAGAGGATGCATCCATTAAAAAGTAATAGTATTGTTAAATTAAGCTTTTCCTTTGGCTTTGCTATAAGATTTGCCTTTACTAGCTCATCTTCTTTAAGAGCTGAGAATTGGTCGTCTCTTAAGATAATTATATTATTAGTTTGTATGCTGACGATTCCAAATAGGGTTCCTATGGTTATAATAAGGAAGTATGGATTAAATATAGAAGTAGTTATTAAAAGTTTCTCTTTATAGTGCTTGCTATAGGTAGCCCACTAATGAGTTCCTGTCTCTGCAATTCCATATAATGGCTTGAGCACAACTATAATCGTATCTTTGGGATATTGGTGGCGAATTTGCTCTAGAAGGTATGCTAATATTAAGCGCTAAAGGTGCATCTCTAATTGGGTGTAGGCCTAAGTGATATCTTATAGGTAGACCGCTATTCTATTCTTTATTAGGGAGGGAGCTAGTGCAACAATAACTCACTAACTAGCTTGTTAAATCGTAGGAGATTGTATAAGAATTACCTCCTTACCATCATTGTTGTAGCCTTGGACGACAAGCCTTAATTTCTTAAATAGGGCGTTAGTAGCTTTGCCCTTAATCTCGTTAACCATTCTTAACTTAAAGATGCGAACTCTATTAAACTTAGTAGGGTTATACTTCTTAAATTTAAAGACTCCTCTTGTAATAAGACCATCAATCTCCTACTTGTTAGATGCTTAGAAAGGAGCTCCTGGAGTTATAATACAACCTATTACGGCACTGGCCTGACGCGTTGTTATAACTCGGTGTTGTTATAACACGAGCACAGACCTAACCCCTGAGTGACGTGTATATATACCGCCTCACCTCCTACATAGTTCTGCACACGACATCGTTTGTCAATGATACACAGTCATAGTTACCTCGTTGACCCTCTGCACGTACTGTGATAGTATGTCGTGTCATCACCTACGCCCCTGGTAGGGCTTCGTTTCCACCGTTTTAAAGCTACGACCCTACCCCGGGCGGGATTCTTACCCTCGTTCCACGTCAACACTAACCTAGTAAAATCTCTGTCGAATCCATTCGAGTTCCTGAGCCGATATCCTCCTCCCTATATCTACACGTCCCGAGTTTCCAAGCCAGCTGCAGGGAGACACCCTACGGGCTATGTTTCTCGTGTTTTGACTATAGTGTCCTCCAAGTCTATTTCTAGCTATGCTACTGCTTTACGTCCCAAGTTTCTAAGCCGGCTGTAGGGAGATACCCTGTGGGCTATATTCCTTGTGTCCTAATTATAGTGTAAGACTATAGGTTACCAATCTCTCCGTCTTTAAGTCTATTCCTAGCTACTGCTTCCGTCCTAAGTTTCTAAGCCGGCTGTAGGGAGACACCCTGTGGGCTATATTCCTCGTGTCTTAATTACAGTGTAAGACTATAGGTTACCGATCTTGTCCCTATCTCCGTCTCTCCGTCTTCGTCTTTAATAACGATATACTTTAAGTTTACCGCAACAAGAATCTACGCCTTAACCTCAATCTCTATACTCCGAGCCTTTCGAATCTATACCTTAACCTCAATCTCCGTACTCTGAGCCTTTTAAGTCTATACCTTAACCTCGATCTCCGCAACCCTAAGCTATTCGAGAGTCAATATCCGCAATACACCCCGCAGTTATATTTTTTTTCTTCGTCTCCTCCGTTTTCCATATTAGTTTCGCTCCTTCGCCTTAGCTTTACATTATATCTAGCACTTAAGACGAGTGCTAGCGGAGAGCGATGTAGTAGGGATATAGGTAGGAGGGTCTAAGGACTATAAGGACGAGGACCTTTAAGGACTAGAAGGACAAGGACCGTAAGGACTGGAAGGACAAGGATATATATGTCTATTTTTTTTTACTTCTGTGTTTTTACTGCCAACACTTAGCTCACAGGAGCTCGCCTTAGGAAGGGGGATGTACTATCACGGCACTGGCCTGACGCGTTGTTATAACTTGGTGTTATTATAACACGAGCATAGACCTAACCCCTGAGCGACGTGTATATATACCGCCTTACCTCCTATATAGTTCTGTACACGACATCGTTTGTTAATAATACATAGTCATAGTTACCTCGTTGACCCTCTGTACGTACTGTGACACAACCTTCCTTTTAGAGCTATTTTGCAAGTTCAAAGTCAGCCTTCTCCTTAGCTGTCATAAAGGCTATTAATAGCTCGACTCTATTCTTAATGGCGGCAACGAATTGCTCTTCAAAATTAACAAGATGTTGGCGATTTTGTAATCCTTTTAGGCAACCTCTACCGCGTCGTGGTTGCGGCGTATCTGCTATAATTATATTAGAATTGTGGTCGCCTTCTAGAGCTCATTAATTATAGCTTTCCTCCAGGGCATCTTCTATGGCATCCTGCAAAGGTTCAGAACTGTTATCTTTATAGTAAGGCTTAATAACAGTTAAACGGAATTAAGTGGGTCCGTAAGGCATCTAAATAGTGTAAGTTTAACTATTAATTGCAATAAGTTAATGTGGGCCTAACCACCCTCCCTTTTTACGCCATACGCGTACCTCAGACTAGAGTAGTAGATTGAGTATAGTTAAGGTATTTAGGCCATTTCTTATTCCTAGTGCGTCGTTGACCTAGTGTGTAGCGTAGAGACGTCGCGCCTCCTTCGTTACCTTGCGAATAGCCTCAGCTCGTTGCACGATAGAGGGAGATGGTGGAGAATCGTTAGTTATTTAAGGGTAGGCGCCAAAGACTAGCAATATAGGTACGAGTCTATCCAGGCCAGCGGAATCGTTAACGGCTTTAACAGCTATTTATAAGGTAAGTTCTTCGCTAGCGTCCTCTAGTTCTAAAGAGATAATCTTATATGCGCGGCGTAATGGCGTGTAATATCGCTCTACTTTTCCAACACTATTATATGCCTTAACAGGGACTTCCTTAACCTTAATTGCCATTTCCTTTATCTATTATTAAAACTCTGCAGATAAGAAGTTCTTTCCTACATCATAGACGATTTAATTAGGGGGTCCTAGATAGACATTAATCTAGTATAATTAAAGGGTATCCCATGCGTTCCTGGCTAATATATCCTTTAAAAAACGTGCGGCTTGGAAGGAGGTTAAGAAGTTAATAACTTAGAGTACTAGCTTACCGCTAAGATATATAACGTCAACGATAATATAGAAGTTAAAGTTGTAGTTATCTTTAAGGGTAAACTTAAATCGGCTAGGGGACTTCTGGTTTATTTGGCAGTAATAGCAGTACTTTATAAGATGCTTAATTGCCTTAACCTTGACTTTATAACCTACTTGCTAAAGAACCCTAAGCAATTAATAAACAGATAGGTGGCTAAATTGATGGTATAGTTAACGTAACTCTAACTTAGTTAGGTGGCTTTAAGCAATACTCTTTTCTAGTTAATAAAGGAGCAACTAGGGGTAACCCTACTTGCGTATAACAGGCACCCAATTATCTCCCTAAATAAGTATATCCTTAAGGTTATCAAGCTTAACGCCTAATTTGTCTATATCTCTAATGCAAAATAGAAACGGGGTGTTTATAGGAACAACGTAAAAGGTAATATACCTTAAGGGGGTTTGGACCCTAATTATGCCAAAAGAGATCGCAGTACCCTTGCTAAAACAAATTGTGTATTAGCCTGCCGTTAAATGGTCAATCTAAACAGAGCTATCAAGCTGCTAAAGGGCTTAAACTTAAGGTTCTCCTGCTATAGATACTCCTGCGGCTCCAGTATCTGGCATAATACCATAGAAGACATTCGCCGAGTATCTGTTATTAAAGGAGAACGCAGAACTCTCCCTTGGCTTATTAAAGATATCTAACTTTATAGTAAAATAGAGCGTAGATTAGTTATTAAGAATAGTAATAGTTTATATACCATCTACCTTACCATACTTAGTAAAGTATTGGTTGGGTGAGTACTCCTTAATTTCTATATCTATAAGGAGCTGTTCGGCCTTATTAACCTTACCCTTAAGATCTTCTACGCCTTTATATTGAACTAGGAAGCTTTGGAAGTAGGCTATAGTAACCTTGCAATTTCCGACGTTTCTTGCACTCTGGCGAAACTTATTATATACCTCCTTTTGCTTATTAAGAGAATATCTAGTTAACTAGCAATTTAGTTTCTTACAAATGTAGTACTTTTTCTAGCGATTACTTTAAAATAAACCTCTATAAGGACCTCCACCTTTGCCTTATAGTTATTGATTGTACCCTCTGCCGTATTGCCTACCCCAGCCACTATATGTTTGATCAGTCTAGTTGTGATTATATTAGTCAGGCGGGTCAATTAAAGTAGGTTAGAGTTGGGCGTTAAATTGCTATACTTCTTAAGAGCGTAGAGCGGTGCTAATAGAAGATCTTAATTAAGTATATACTCCTTTGTAAGTATTTACAGGATTAAAGAGAGCAAGGTTATATTCTTTAACACCTTAGTATACGCTAATAACTTAATCACGTAGGCTAAAGTCCTCTTAATATAATTTAGATAAACCACGCTAAATTATCTAAAGTTAATTAAAGAGCTTTTAAAGACAATCAAGCCGAGGGACACCTGGGTTTGTAGCAATAATCCTTAGAAAGGTAGTCTCTCTCCATTCTAATATATACTGCTGCTTGTTCTCTTCTGTTTCAAAGTAGTATCTTAACTTATATATTATGCGGTTAAAATTGTATCCTTTTTCTACTAAACGATTATAATAGAAGGTACTAGCTCGGCCCTTAAGTATAACGGAATAGGCGTTGTGGTATTAATTAGACTCTATTCCCACCTTCTAGCAACAGTTATAGAAGATACATAGTTTCGAATTAAGAACATTATATAATTCCCCTCTAAACTTCTTCTCCTGATCTAAATAGAGCTTCGCAAGCTCTATAAGCAATTTTAAACTGCCTCCAATTTAAAATTGAGATGGAGGAGGTGGGGGTTATATTACAGGCTGCAGTAGGGACATAGGTCTAGTCGGTAGAGTCTAAAGGTCATTAAATCGCAAAGCAATAGGATCCTATGCCTGCTCTTATTGGGGTATAGTATCTGACGTTAAGGTTATAGGTTAAATTGGATACAGAGAAGTTGAAGGTAGAGGTAGGTTTGTCTCTAAAGGTGTATTGCTTGGGTTCTATCATGAGTTAAGCTTCCTTATAGTGCGTAGTTGGTGCTTAATCTTTTATAGAGTCCATTTATATTCTTCTTTTACGTTAATAACCTGCTCCTAAATATTATCTCTAATAGTACCCCCGTCCTTAGGGACAAATACTCCATTCTCCTGAAGGAAGTTATGGAAGTCCTATATAATATCCTTGTTTACGGGGGCCTATGTTTCCTTTATCTATCCAATAAAGTCCTCCTTCATATATTCCCATAGCGCGGTATCGTTGTATTCACTGTCCTTGTAATGTGCTATACGGTATAATAAAAATCCATTTAAGTCTTGTTTATTAGCGTTTGCAAGGTCAATTATAGCTTTATTCTATGTCTTTAGGTTAATGTCTTCCTTATACTTCTTTAGGTAGGTTAACGCCATAGTAGGTATAGAATTGACGGGGTGTCGTATATCGAAGGTAGATAGGATTTTCGGTTTTGTAGGATCTTGTAGGTTTGCTGTCAAGAGGTAGGCAATTCGAGATGTTGTTTAACGCGTTTTGGACGTCGTTTAACGCGTTTTGGACGTTAACTTAGGACCCTAGGTTTAGTGACACTTCTGACCTAAAGTACTTAACCAAATCTTTATAAACGCGGTTGTTCTGCATAATAGACGCAACTTAGTATCTCCTAGTACTCAGTGATACTTCTATTACTAGTTTTCCGCAAGTTTAAGGTAGCACAGTATTGCCGGGATCCATTCCATATGAGCGCATATGGCACCCCTGCACGAGACTGTCTCTTCTGTTTAAAAACCTAGCTGCTCTGTGGTTGACTATGTATTTAACCACTGATCAGTGTTGGTCACATAGGGTGACTTACCAATAACGACTACTCAAGTAGGGTTACAGTGATGTTGGTTAATAAAGCTTGTTTGATCTAGAATAGGGGAGGGCGAGGAGCTTAAGGCTCCTCGCCACGCTAGTGCCGCGGCTACACGTGACCACACGTAATATATTCCCAACAGTTATTAAAAACGGGATCTTTATAGGGACCAATAATTACCCTTATAGATATGTCTCTCGCACTCCTAGTTTTAAGGACAATATAATAACTTATCTCTTACCACTATTAGCCTTAAATAGGACAAGATTAGATGGTTTAGATCTTTTATATACTCTAATATAGAGGACCGCTAACTAAACGGCGAATTTTCTATAACTATAGGTTACGCTAGGGGCTTACGTCGCTATAAAATATCTTAAGAATAGCTATATTACGCTGCCGTAAAACTAGCTAGGTAAGCTAAAAGCGGCTAGTATAGTCTTTATTTTCGGAACTACCCAGCTAAGCGATTATAAAATATTAACGGACGTTTTATAGTGGATGGTAGACGGTACTAACGGTAACTAGAGAGGGAGACTCTTAACCGCTTAAAACTTTAACAATAATAGATGCTATTAAATTAATAGTAGTATTATCTCTACCGCATGCTAAAAAGAGTTTCCTAACCCTATTCTTGGCCAGCCTAAGTCTGTTAATAAATAGTAGTATAAGACCGACCTTATTATCCCTACGGATTTAGAGATATATTCTACGTATATATTATATTAGGTATAGCAGTGGCTAATAGAGCTAGGTGTCCCTAGGTTGCCTAATGGGAAAGATAAGTACTATACGACTTACTCTAACCTTAATATCGTTGCCGGCCCTATCTAAGGGAGGCTATTAAACCCCCTCCCTTAGCAGGACCCTAAACTGCCGCTATTCCTAACTTTAAATCCCGCACTGCATATACTACTAATCCTCTCTTAACTAGTAGTATTGCCTTTTTCCTATCTTAGCTGACGGTTTCTAGATAATCTTAAGGGCTATAGTAGGTAATTATATATACGCCAAAATAGTATAAGTAATAGATAGCAATAATAGTTTCCGTAATTCTAGAGGCGGTTTCCTTAGTATAATATAACCTCCTCGCGTATAGCTTATGTCTGTATATAACCGCTAAATATACTACCTTGCCCTAGGATTTAGTTTGTAGTTTAAAAAACTAGTAGCATATATATTACTAGAAAATTCGTCGCTGACTTGTACCTAAAAGTAAAATTTAGGCATTTATATCTAATAATAACTTATTTTATTCCTAAAATCCACATTTTAGGAAAATATATAGTTTATTTATTTCTTAACATCTAATACGGATCCTATCTTGTGGCCTATATAAACTACTCCATTATAGGGGGGAAAACTTATAAATTTACAGGAAGAAAACCCCTATAGTTGGGGGAGGAAAAACCCTATAAGCCACCTTAGTAGGATAAAAAACCCCAATTTGCTATATCCGTCCGTAGTAGCGGCCCTATAGGCCTACGACTACATCCTATCCTCCTTAGATATTACTATGTCTTCTTGTTTCCCATATCTTGACCATCCCCTATATACTATCTCTTGTAGACCATTACTATATACCCCTTCCTCTCCCCTTTTAGAGCTCTTAAAGGTATAAGTGGGATTTATCCGTTTTAACTATTATTTAATACTAAAAGGCGAGCGGGATGTATATGTGTGCTTTAGGTATCTTTTATGCCTAGGCCCTAGCTAGGCCCTCTCTAAGGGTCACTACTCCATTAAAAGGAGACAAGGAAAACCGTAGGTTGTAATCTAGGCTGCCAGGTAGTATTACGGCAGTAAAAACGGCGAGTGACCGTATGCTCCGCGGGCGATCGCCCTAAGGGTTAGAAGGAGGGGTATATTTATTCGATTCGTTCGCTTATCCATTAATATAAGGTCGTTAATGCTTTCCATTGGGGGTTGGGAGATGTTATTAAATGCCGTGCATCTATGTTAGATTGTATAGGTACTTAATAGGGAATAGTGTAGTAGCTATTATCGTAAAGGGGTACTATTGGCAGTGGTTTTCCGGAGCCTCTTTAGGTAGAACCATCCCACAGAACTAGATTACTTAGTAATTAGTAAGCTTATACGGGCCACTATCGCCAGCGCATAAACAACTTTAAAAAAGCCAGTATTTACCACAATTAAAATAACTTAATATTCTACTAACTATATAGTAGATATGCTTATCTAAGGTAATAGATTAATAGTCTAGTATACTAATAATAAGCCCTAAATAGCTTATAAAGAATACAACCGTATAGGGTAAAAAATTTAAAGCCTAAAGTCGGAGTATAGAATAGTTAATTTCTAAAGGATTATTACCGTAAATATACGCCAAATCTACCCCTACTAAAGCCTATATTAACTTCCTACTATATAATATAGCCAATAGCTCTTTATTTAATATTAATTCGTCCCTTCCTAACCTTAACGAGCTTTTATAGACTAGGTGGGCCTATCTAGCTATTACTACTAAACCCGCTACCCCCTTAGGTGCTCCTTCTACTACCTTTTTTTAAAAACTTAGTAACCGCCAGAGCAATCTAATTAAGCTCTTTAATACACCACCACCTTACTAAGCCATCCCTACTCCTTTATACGAGGTTACTTAAGGTCCTTCGTAGCTCCGTAAGCCCTAGTTTACAGTATAGAACCGTCTAGTAGCGTTTTAAATAAATATATAAGCTTCTACGGAGGAGCTTTTCCCTACTCTACTACTACCTAGAATACTACCCCCTACCCGCTGTAAATATCGGGCTGCTTCCACTGCCTTGGAATACTATACTACGAGTCCTCTTCCTCTATAGCTTTAATTACTGTTACTAGAAGTTAAAATTAAGCGTCTAAAGTAGAAGCTAAACTCCTGGTTATACCTAGATTTAGTACCCATAGTTAAAAAGGTAGTTAATTTAATGCCGGCCTAATACCTTCTAGAGCTATATAAAGGTGAAAATTTTAAGGATATTAACGCCGCATTTAATTAATATTAGGACTATATATTCTCTAAAGGCTTCTTTATCGTTAAGTTGTTAGTGTCTAGCCTAGATACTCTACGGCCACGTACTATTTTCGTCTATAAGCACTATAGCGAGTATACCCGAAACTACTATAAATTAGATAACTTTCACGGTGAAAATAGCAGCCGTTAGTAAGAGGCTACTAAGGTATACTAAATAAGGTGCGGCTGGAGTATTTGGGTGGCCTAAAAATAGCTTATTAAGCATATAGGCTTAGTATATGGATGGGTAGCAACTCTTACTTATACTAAGTATAGCGATCTAGACAATCTAGAGGCCTATATATATAACTTTATTACTAATCCTCTTATATATATTGGCCACTAGGATTAACTACTAGAGGCTAGAGAGGTAGCCGCAGCGGCTTATACTCTTAGGGCAATACAAAAGACCTATCTTATTGTGTAGCGTTAGCTTTCTATATAGGAGTTGTATATAAGTAGAAAGAAATACTACGGCTTGGCGTAATTATTAAGCGGCCTTCCTAGTAGAGCTAAGGGCCAGCCGCGAGCGCTTAGCGCGCTTAAGCTACTTCTCCACTAGCATAGATTTAAGTACCGGTCTTAATATACCTATATAATTAATCTAGAATTAGGTCGTCTAATTACACGGAGTCTCTAGCAGCTTATATTCTAGCTTCCTATCTAGGTAGATTTAGCGTAAAGCTTTATTACTAACTTTAGCTGCTAGATAGACGCTATATTTAATACTAATTAATCTAAGCTCTTATTAGCTATTATTACTAGCATTACTAATATAGGGTCCTCTTTTCTAGTAATGTAGTCGTTTATTAAGAGCGAGTCTTAGCTAGATTAGACCTTTTTACTAAAGTCTACTTAGTAGAAACTTTGGAAACGGCCACCTAAAGTTATTATCGCCGACTTTGGTAAGGGCCTTATAGCCGCCTTATTAGTAGGGCAGTTAATTATTTGGCAGCGTTGGCAAGGACTATCTCTACTATACTTAAGCTTTTTACTTTCATACCTATTGTATACGTTCTAGGAGCGTTTATATATAGGTTTTTATAAGCTAGGCTGCGCTTGCGAGGATAGTTGCAGTTTTAGTAGAGCTGTGGAAGATAGGTTCCTTAATTTCTCCTTAATATTATAGCTATCTCCCTTAGCGGACCTTTTTTACTTTATTCTAGTCCAAGGGTTAGCTTTAGGTACTATTAAGACTTCGGCCAAATATAGCCAATTCTGCGATCTAATATATTAAGGTATTTTGAAATATCGCAAACGGCAACTATTAAAAGTTTTCCCCTTTAGTTCCCCGGCTATTGTGACGGCGCTGGGGCGCGTCACCTAGTCAGGGGTTCGCTTATGGCTTGGCTTGTGTATTTAGACGTGGCCTTACCACCATCTCTTGCTCCTCACCTTGATATCTTCGTAATATAGCATTTGTTCAAGCACACGTTGTATTCGTTCAAGCTTTGGTTCAGAGGCATTTGTTCGAGCCGTACGGCATTTGTTCAAGCCGTCACAGCTATCTAAGCCCTTTTTTTACTATCTCCCCTAAGCTCTATAATTTTTTTTAACCTTAGCTAGAGTCTAGCTGCGAATTAGCTTAGGAAATGACTGTTTATAATTAATATTATTACGTACGCAGCGTTTATAAGGGTTTTTCTTAAAACACCTAGCTTTTAAGACGCGGTAACTGTTATATACTGTCTAGCGCGTTCCTTTGGAAGCTGTTAATAAAATGTTTTCTCTTTCGCTAGCTTCTATAGGGAGCCTAAAGGTATTAGTTTCTGTGTAAGGATGCTAAGGTTTAATTATGCTTATGCTTCTAGGGGTATAGTAAGTTTAGTTAAATTTTGGTATATTACTAGTTAATCGCATTACTTTAATAAATTCTGGCGATGGTAATAAGGATAGTAAGGGAGCGACTCTTAGGGTTGGGTTTAATTGCTTGGCTAGACTCTCCCTTTATATAAGCTTCGGCGGTATTAGTGTATTTAGGGGGAACCTTCTAGAGCGGTAGTGCTTAAGGGATAATTATTGTAATGGCGAGCCTTAATATGCTCCTTAAGGCTGCTTTTATATCTAAAAGCCTTTTTAGCGCGAGGGTATTCTAAAATTGTACAAAATAACTCCTTGGGATCCCCATGGATATAGTATATTTCTTTCTTATGCCGTTTTAGATCCTTGCTACTAGGGAGGCCTTAAGTATAGTAACGAAAAGTTAATATGGAGATAGCTGGCCTAGAGCTTGTTTCACTTTATTTAGGGGGGGCCGGGGGTAATAAATTGGTTTCTTAGTAATCTTAGGTCTCGAGATTTAAGTTTAACTGCTTAGCTAGGCTCTCTTTTAATTGGAACTTCTGCGGTACTAATATTGGTGTTAGTATTAGTGTGCTTATAGAGGAACCTAAATTGCTAGTATGTTTCTGCATACTTAAACCTTCTAGAACTAAGCTGACCGTTAATGTATTAAACACTTTAGGTAATTTAACTCTATTTCTAAAGGCGAACTTAGATATAAAAGTAGAGCGGCCTCGCTTCCTATAGTTTATTATATATTTTATAACGTAACCGTATTAAGTAGAATTAAAATAGGTATAATTAGTCCTTACGATACCTGCCTTTAAGTGGCATTTAATATAATAATCGTTATATTTCTTATAATCGGTAAAGGCTATAGGGCATTAGGCGGAAGCATAGAAAAATAAATTCTCTTCCCTATCTAATTTTTTCTTATACGTAGTATAACGATTAGAAGAGATTATCTAAACAATATTAGATATTAATTAGTAATAGAACTGGTATTTAAGGGAGACTTAGAAGGGCGGACCACGTTTATACTTAGATTTATAATAGTACGTCCAAGAATATTACCATTGGGTGTAGTGTTTTGCAATAAACTTGTCAATAGAAGTGATTAAGAGGCACTCGCTAGATAGTTCTTAAATGCGCGTATATTATAGCTTTAAGCAGTAAGGTTTTCAATAAGTGAAATTCCAGCCAATAAAATATTAGCATTTATTAATACTTGCAGTATTAATATTAAATATTAGTAATAATTTAAATAAAATTATTATAACAGAAATATACTTATTTAAAAATAAATATTATATAAATTATTAGCATAGATTAGCAGTTTTATAATGTATTCTCGCGTATAGAAGTATTTATATACTATAAAATGTCTTAGTACACGCTACCTTAATAAAATCAATTAATTTAAATATTAACTACCCCTAACTATACTATAACTATACGCAATTAAAGCTCTATATCTCTAATATAGCCTCTTTACTCTGCTATCTATATTATCTATAAGTAGCTAGTCATATAATAGCTTTATAATAGCGCAGTAGAAGGGTAGTTAGATTTTTTGCGACTGTATACGTCCTACTAAAGCTCTATAGAAGCCCTATATAAAGCCCTACTTAAAGCTCTACTTAGAGCCCTGCTTAAAGCCTTATATAGAGCTCTAAAGCTCTACTAATACGCAGCACTAATATACTAGAAAGGTCCTATAATTGGCCGTATAAACGCCTATACGACTAGTCGCTATATAATCGTCTCTATAAACGGCTCTATAAATATCGCACAATTGCCCGTATAAACTTCTATATAATTAATCGATTGATTAATTAATTACCTATATAAACGCCTGTACGAACGCCTATATAATTAATTAATTAAACGTCTCTATAAATGTCTATACGAACGCCTACACAAACGCCTATATAAAGCTCTGCTTAAAGCTCTATATAAAAGCCCTTTATAAGGCCTTTAAAAATAAGCCTAAATATAAGGTCTATATATTAAAGCTCTATTAAAGCTCTACTTAAAGTTCTGCTTAAAGCTTTGCTTAAAGCTCTGCTTAAAGTTCTACTTAAAGCCCTACTCGAAGCTCCGCTTAAAGTTCTGCTCAAAGCTCTGCTTAAAGCTCTATACAAGGCTCTACTTAAAGCTCTGCTCGAAGCTCTATTAAGGCTCTATATAAAGCTCTTCTTAAGCTTTGCTTAAAAGCTCTACGTAAGGCTCTACTCAAAGCTTTATACGACACTCCACTCTAAGCTTTATTAATATACAGTACTAATATACTAGAAGACTCTATAATCGTCTATACAAATGGCTCTATAATTTATTAATTTATTAATTAATTGCCTATATAAACGCCTATATGAATGTCTATATAAACGCCCGTATAAACGTCTACACGTCTATATATCTATACGTCTATACGTCTATACGCCGCACGTAGCTCTATATAAGGCTTTACGCGAACCTCTGTATAAAGCTCTACTAAAGCTCTATATGAGGCTCTGCCTAAAGCTTACCCCCTACTGCAAAGCACGACGGAGTAATAGGATTTGCTTTGTAAATCCCTACTAATTAGTATCTATAGGTTAAAGGTCTTCTTTTACTAGTAGTTTAATAAGTTTTCTATATTAAGGGAGTCTAATATAGGTATAAAAAGTAATAAGTCTACTTTAGAAGCTATAATATTTAATAATTTATCCGTATAATATTAAAGTAAAAAAATTTAATGGGGTGCTAAGAAGATCTGCAAATATTACAAATATCGCCAATACTCGCCAATACTCGCCAATATTGATTAGTGCCAATATTAATTAATCTAATTGGCCAATATTAATATTAAAATCCTTACTGACCCCGTCTTACTACTAGACGTCCAGAATTATGTTATACTAGTTTAAAGTTCCTGCGGCTTACGCAAAAGAGAAGACTTCCTTATTGGTTCCCTCTTTAGCGCGCTGGGGGCGGGCTTTAGCGGAATTTAGGTGTTATATTGTATATGGATTAAAATACACTTATATATATATTGGCTCCCTCTATACCCCATCAATACGATATATAAATTGCTACACTTGATATATCGTTTATAATTAACTTAAGAACTATTAGACAATATTAAAGTGGAAATTAGCCCTAAGGCGGAACATAAATCCCGCTAGAAGATCTATATATAGAAGGCGTTAGTAGCTTTATTGGACTTGCTTACATATAAGTAAAGAGGCCTTAACGAATTATAGTGGCCCACGCTATTGTTAAGTCGCAACTTTCTTATATGTAAGCAAATAACTTTCTTATATATAAGAAGACTTAATAAATTAGAATAATTTCCACTTATAGATAATTGGACCATTCTCGCTTTTAAAGGCTTATCCTATTAGAGAATTGCACCTTTCTTATATATAAGAAAATAAAATTGCCTTGCATAAGCCTAGAGCAACTATTTATAGTTAATTCGTACTATTACGCGGGAATTGCCTCTTTCCCTAACCTAGGATAAAAGAAGTTGTATCGCCAACTAACTCTATAGTCTCACTCCAGTTCCTTAGCTGCTTTAAATATATATAGAGACCATAGACCCTAGGCGTTTATCTCTTAGCTACTATACTGTACTTCTTTCCTCTATTTTACGCTTAATTTAGAGAGTACTCTTTCTAAATATCCTAGTGTCGTATTACTTAGGACTTAGAACACCCTATGCGTTATACCAATAGTACTATTTCTACTCTTGCGCCCCCTTTAACTAAATAGGAGGGTTTATTACGCTCCGGCACTCTATCTCCCCTTTATAACCTATCTAAACGGTAGAGTCTAACACGCTTTAGCAGTCTAGCTCCTCTCTATTACGATCTAGCCGACCTACCTAGCTAGGAGGATCTACTACACTCTAGCGCCTTATCTCCTTATAGCAAGCGATCTAAATAGGAGGTTCTATTACCCTCTACCTCCTATAGATCCCCTAAGGCCATTTAGGAATATTATATTCCGCTAATCCTAAACTTACTCCTTTTCTCTTAGGTGTGCTCTTATAACCTTAAACTAGATCCTTATTATCACCCTAAACTAGCTATATACTATATATTTTTAGAGGGTATATATTCTAAATTTACATTAGATTAAGGGTATGCGTTAGTGCGGTTATATTAGGAGGTCTATATATTTAACAAAGATTTATTTAAGGTATTATTATAGCCAGAGCAGCTTAAATTAAGCCATAAGGTTTACTTACTAGTGTTTAAAAGCAACGTGGCACATCTTCTACTTTTACTTTAGAATAAAGGAAAAGAATACTACGGCCTAGAGGAAGCCGTAGTAAGATAGGTACCTATCCTTTTAGTTTTATATATATTAAAATTTATAAGTAGGCTATAGCCAAGCGAATAGTAATTAAGGAGGCGAGGAGTTATAATTTAAAGATGCGCACTAAGTGTTCTAATTATTTTACTCTTTAAAAAGCTAGGTATCGTTAAAGAGTACGTACTAGAATACTTACTACTGGTTAAGTTAATAGAGTACCTCTTAGTAGATTTAAGGACGACTTTCCTTTAATTAAGGTGCTATAGCTAAGACTAATTATAAAATAGCATTAGTAGAGCGGGTTCTTTATATATAATTAGTTATAATTAGTATATTATTTTATTTACTATTATAAAAACGCTTCTGTTAATATTAAATGTTTTTAATCTCCTTTTTAGATAGAGTAAGGCGGGAACAAGTAGTCGGAACTAGGAATTCTATGTAATAGCCTACAACAATTACTAGGCGAGTTTAGGTATACTCTATTATAGTACGTAGTCATTATACCTTTTTATTAAGATCTCTAATAATAACTTCTATCTTCCTAGGCGGAATTAACTTAGTAAAGTAATCGAGAACGCAATACTTTTAACTTAATTAGGTCTAAACCTAATACCCATATTAACTGTATTATATAAGCTTATTTCTAAATCTATATTAAGACCGCCGCTTAAGTAATATATATACACCTATAGCGCCTAGTTTAAAGGTAAAAAGGCAATATATAGCTTAAAATATTTAGGTATCCATACCCTACTATTCTTAGTCAACCTAAAACCAGTCGTTGCATATCCTATCTTTTATTTATATTGTTAAATTAGTATAAATAGCACTTTAGTTTCCTTATAGTTTGTACTTTTAGTTTAATATTATATTTCCTATACCAGCTATTAGCGCATATTTTAATTTAGGATGTTTTATAGCGGGTAAATACTACTAGTAGTACGTTTACGCCTTATTACTTAACTGGTTAGTAGCCTAGCAGTAGGCTTAGCGAGAGCGCCCAAAGCCTTCTTCTTCTTAAAATTTTAACTATATATTTAATCTAAAATCGCTTCTCTTTTCGCCCTCAGCTTATCCCTTACTCCTCCGCTTCTTACCCGCTCTCTATTTACTATTAAGACAAATATATAGTTCGTTTATATTTAATAGAGAAAAGGGCCATAGAATGTCTTCTATAGCATTTTTTTAGCCTTTTAGCGTCTCTTATCGGCCTCTTCTAATACCGAATAATTCTCTTATATTTTCCTTATATTTAAAGAAGTTCTCTAATACCGCATATAACCTAATAACGCCCCACCAAAATAACTCCTTTTATTTAGATTGGCATTAACGGGTTAATAACTAGAGAATAGATAGCTAAAGCATATAGGTATAAATACTTAGACGGACTCTCTCCATCCTAGCCGATTTAAATAAAGCTATATACACTTTATAGTCTAAAGGCGCTCTTTATCTAAAAGGAGCTATAAAGAATAAATCCCCAAGCGATATAATTAGGGAGGATATTATTATTAATAATATAGACCTTTTAATTCTCTTTATAGTTAATAAACCACTAATACATCGTTAGGTTGTTCGTTTAATACTCTTTTATACTTAGAAGTCAATCTATATTACTAAATATATACCTTAGATATTTACTATACCTTATAATAATAAGATTAAAGCAGACAGAAGATGGCCTCCCGAAGTTTCTTTAATATAGTGTATAGCTTTTCTAGGTAATAAAATATCTTATATAATAGAAGTTGGTAAATATACCCAGGAGCTACCGATAGAAGAAACGGTAACTTTAGTTATGCTATATCTTAAATACTCTAGTTAATATTAATATTCTAACTATAGGCTAGATTTATATATCGCGCTTAGTTACCGCGTAATATCCCCTATATTATAGAGCAAGGTAAAGAGCAAGGCGAAGCACGAGTAATTTTTATTTACTACCTCTGTCGTAATGAACCTCTTCCAGAAATGGTAAAACAGATTCAGCTAGCCGATTAAGTAGTTAGTTTGGGTCAAAGGGAACGTTTTAAGCTACTTGAATGGAGTGAATATATAGTTTGGAAAGCCTAATAAGAAAAAACGCAGCTGCGATATATAGCATTGTGGCGATGCATGGGACTATCGCCTTAAGTTGGTAAAATTGAATTAACATACTTAACAAGGCGTAGTACCTTTGCTTCCGATGTATTAAAAAGGCTATGTGCGATTTTAGGGTTAAATCTACCCTATCCATACAACCAATAGGTTAGTCAATCTTAGCATATTACAATGGCAAAATCATACTCGGCTCAATGTCGGCTCAACTCCACTCAGCTTTGCACTGCCACCGCTCAAGCTTGCTCAGACCTGCTCAAGCTGGCCTCAAGTTTCTTCTCAGTCTCGCTCACGGTCCCGATTTTAGGACCTTCTTATTACTAGGGTAGCCATGCTTTACGGGGTGGCATCTCGAAATTGCACGAATCGCTGGGTATGCCAGGACCCACCCCGGAGATCTGTTCTCCTAGAAGACAGCTCTCCAGAGCTCCTGTCTCCTTGGCAGTTCTCTCCACCGAGCTCTTCTCTCCTCGAAGATTCTCTCCACGGAGCTCTTCTCTCCTCGGAGGGCTTTCTCCACGGAGCCATTCTCTCCTTGGCGCTCTTCTCTCCGTAGAGGACTCTTCTCGGGTGCAGCGGAGGGGAGTAGGAAATCCATCAAGAAAGAATTGTCTGCAGGGTATACCAAAGACGTCTTCTTCACATTGCTCGCATTCCCTGATCGGGCAATGTTGTCATATTTTCATCCTTGCTTGACAGTATGTCCGCATTCCTTCCCACTTGTCGGTCCATCCCCGATATGCACAATATCAAATGTCACAGAAGTGAGCCTCAATCACCGCCTAGATGTCAACAAAAGTACCACTTCCATCTGTGAATCTAGCAGTGCATAATTCAAACAATGCAGTCGTATCTTCCGCGAACCACGGCGTCCACGGAAACAGCCTCGGTGCTCTATCGAATTCAAAGGAATTCCGAATCCCAAGCAATCGCACCCCCTAGCCTATCTCAGCAATAATTTACGGCCGCCAAGTCGAGTCATCAGGACACGAATCCAAAAGCATATACAAAACCCACAGCAGCAGTTCCAAACAACCACATGCCGCCTAAAGATGAACCAGCTCCTAATCCCTCAGCAATTCCTGCTTCCACGCTGGTGATTGATGCGAGTGCTGGAGTGCAAGAAGATATTCTGCGGGATATCTTCCCCATTGTGTGTGTGTGTGTGAGAGAGAGAGAGAGAGGTACGCAATCACAAACAACGGACAACGCAGCAAATAGAAAACACAGTACTACGTTATAATCTATCTTTTCGACCGAGCTCAACATCTGCTAGACCTAGCCTAGATTAACTAGATATGAGAGCTACATCGATCATCGTAGATAGTAGTACGTGACCAGATGGTCCCTTATATGGCAGAATCGGAGCAATCAACCAACCAACGTAGTCTCATTTATCTTGCTCAGGATCTTAACTTTAGGACCGTTTCGTGATATGTGCTTGATGCGCCAAAGGTGTTTGCAATGAATTGCAACTTCCTTAGTTCAGACCTTCAAGGAAATTGTGAAAGAGATGTTGTGCAACTCAGTCACCAAGTTTGTATGTGAATGAGAAGAAGTTTATGGCAACCGAACAGTGAATGCGCATGGTAGTAACTCTTGGTAAAATTGTCACAAGCACAGTCTGTTAAACCTTTTACATTTCCTTGCAGTAATTCGTTGTACTTAATTGGTTACCCCTCTCACACTTTTTTTTGTTAGTGGGGTTCAAAGCGCATTCCAACCATTCTAAATCAGTGCTTTCATCAAACCGGACCCTTATCGACGGTTGTTTAGTTTGATTAATTTGGTCCAATTGAGATTTGTTTAATATAGATTAAACCAATTAAATAAACTGATTGGACTAAATTAATCGTCTATTAGTTTAATAAATTGCTAGAATAGCCTTCCTGCCCTTACTATAAGCCAGTTGCCTTGGGAACTAATCTCTTAGTGGAAATAAAGTTCTGGTAAGATGGTGGAGAGCTAATAGCCATAGGTATTAGAGGCGTCAAAATCCTTTAAGCCTCGTGCAGCCTCCCCACCAAAGACTCTTCTATCCTGCCTCTACAGCCCCTTTCTTTACCGTGTTTACCTTAGTCAATTAGGTTTCCCACTTAATGCCTTTAGATATATCAATTGGTGATATTTCTAATCAATCTACGCCTTCGCTGTTTTCTACAGAGGGCAGTTTACACCCAAGGCAGCCAATATATGGCGTAGATGGCTTCATCTTTAGGCCTAAAGATGCAGTTGGCTATCAGCTTGCTCTATAGCTTAATAGTAAGACCTCTTGTAGGCGTAGAGCCTAGGTCTGGCAGCATGGCACTCTGGTACAAGATATAAAGCAACAGCAGTACTAGCTTTGCTATAGATGTAAGCCTATAATCTTTTACACAAAACCTGCTAATAGGAAAGGCTATAGAGTAATCCCTCCTATAGTTAGATCAGCAGCCTCCACATTATATACAATTAGCCATATGGTTAACACCCACGGCTTTAATAGGTAGGGAGAAGAACCCTATAAAGAGGAGGACGTTATTATAACCAAAGGTTTACCCACTTATTAAGTTAAATTCTACCAATACCGCGAATACCTTGTTGCCTTTATGGTCTTAAACAATATCTCTTTTACTAGAGCCTTATTAGAGCACCTTATTTGCCTTATCAGCCTGCTTAACCCTATAGCTATAAGCCTATACCCTACGTCGCCAGCAACAGTTTCTAAATGGGTAATTAAAGATGCAAAGATTATAAGTAAGCGCGTTAAACACGCTCTCTATACTACAGCCTCTAATATAAGCCTTATACTTAATATCTGGACATTGCCTAACTACATCGCATTCCTTGGTATTGAGGCGTATTTTATTAATTAGAATGGGAAGCTATAGAACCTTTTAATTGCCTTCTATATACTTCTAGGACCTTATACTGGTAAGAACATCGCTTCTATAGTAATTGCTACTATAGAATCCTATAATATTACATCCTATATTGTATACACTACTATGGACAATGCGTTAAATAATAATACTTTTGTATAGCACTTCTACAACTATCTGGACAAGGATTGGAAGCTCTTCTGGCTTTAATATAGCTGCCACATAATCAACCTTGCAGTAAAGAATGGCCTATATAGTAATATGCATGTAAAGGCTTCCTTATACTCCACAGAAGAAGCAGCCTCCTAGTATACGCGTAGCAATAAAGAAGCAGAGCAGTTTGCAGTAGAGATACATGCTGAACAAGTGGAAGAGAAGGCTGTTTAAAACCAATACAAAGCCTAGCGTTAGAAAGGTCCTATTAGCATGCTTTGCAACTTGGCAATCTACGCTATAATAACACTATAACGCAGGGAGGCCTTCCGCGATGCTTAAAGGGCCATAAATAACGATTAAGGCCTTTACCTATACTTACTTATCAAAGAGAACGCCACGAGATGGAATAGTACCTATAAGATAATTAAATGTGGTAGGTAAACTGCCTAGTATAATACACTAGGACCTTATTTTTATCCTTAAAGGTCAATATAAGGTTTAGCTATAGCTCTCAATCTCAGTGCGTAAGAAGGCTAGTTGGTAGGTAAGTTGCCAGCTAGCAACTTAAATTAACTTAAATACACACTATATAATTAATAGCCGCTGTTCTACCTTCTAAAGCTAAGCCTAATTAATTAATTAGGTTTTATAATAAGCCTTAATACTAAGCCTATTCTTTAGGGATAGATTAAGACCTTACTAACAGAATCTCTTTTAAATAGGTCTTCGCTTGCGCCCTACTATTAACAAGTATACCAGAATGCAGAAATCAACCTCTAACCATAGTATCTCTGGCGATTAACTCCTGCCTAATCACTGGGAGGCTCTATATAATATTAAGAAGATACTAGAGCCTCTAGCTAAAGCAACCTTTAAACTAGAGTATCGTGGTATTTACAGCAATACTAGCTCTCTCTGGCAGTGGCTTATAAAGCTTAATAGCCTCTTAACCTTTATAGAGAAGCAAAAAGTAAGGCTAGCAGCTAATAAGTATACAAACAAGTATATCATCACTATGGTAGAGCTTATATAGGAGAAACTTAACTACTACTACAGCCTTAGTAATGTAACACTAGCTTACCAAGTAGCTGTTCTTCTCCATCCTGGCAGGAAGTTTCGGTGGTTTAAGACGTATTAGGCTTTAAGGCCTAAATAGCAAGAAGCTATTAAGGACGACTTCAAAGAGTTTGCTTATACTTTACTTAAAAGCAGGCCTCCTATACTAAAGGTAATAGCTACACGCAGCTCGCCACGCAAGCGGAAGCCTCGCACTAAGTACTAGCCCAAAGACAGTAATTCTAATTGGGGTAAGAAGGTAAGAGATCCTATTACTAAGGAGATCAATCGCTATCTTAATAGCCCAGTTATAAAGAGGCTGGTAAGGAACGATGGAACAAAGATTAATATCAATGTAATTAACTGGTGGTTTAACTGTCGTAATAAGTATCCTATACTTAGTTTAATAGCTCTTAATCTTACTGCAGCGCCGCTAAAAAGTAGCGACCTAGAGCGCAAGTTCAGCGACGCTCTTAATATCTTTATAGATAAGCGCAATAGCCTCAAGCCTGACACAATCAAGGCGCTTATGCTATTGAAATCAGGCCTACGCGAAGGTTTGCAGCTGTAGGCTTGTAGCTAGAGTAATATAAGCAATTAATTGTCAAACCAGATCAATCGGGTTTAGTTTGATTGATAGTTATCAAACTAAACAAACTCAGTTTGATATCAATCAAACGTCTGATAAGATGGTTTGAACCGTTTGGGTTTGGTTTGATGAAAGCACTGTTCTAAATTTACGCAGCCGTTCGACAGATATGCCACGGAAACAGCCTCAACTGGAGGATCCTGACGATTCAAATAAAGTCATGAAATTTATCAAAGCCTTAGCGAAGCACAGCAATTACAAAAATCTTCAGAGACTCGTCAACGATGACCCGGCCGTATGTCGTACACCTACCCTTCAGCGTCGAAATGCGAACGAAGAATTAGACGTCAACTCTCAGAGCCGCAAAGCCGCCGTCGCTATTCACGTTTACGGCCAGGTTTCACAGCAGGCTTGCCAGAAATGCAAGAACCATGAAGGTCCTTTTGCTGAGTGTGTAGTTTTAGCCGACTACAATGATCTGTCACTTGGCTGTTGTTCCAACTGTCGGTGGAAGGGCTATACAAGAACGTCGGGCAAGAGGTACTTTTGTGATGCAGCGAGACGTGAGAATTCAAGACACTTGGCATGACCACAGACACTAACGAGCTGACATCTAGATAGAGCGCGACAAACTCGTAACGTCAAAGCTGTCGCCGCATCAGACGAGATTATCGGTCAACATCTTGGTGCTCCGGCATTGCAGAATTTTGAATATCCCCAACACAGTCTCGAAGGCGTTCATCTTCTGGGAGATTTCTATCTTACTGGATTAGAAGACGAATCGCAAGAAACACAAGAAATGGTGCGCCAAGTATTGCCAGGCTTACGACAGCTTCACCAGCGAGATATGAGCGGTATGTCCCTAATTCCTTTGGTAAGTTAAAACTACTGACTTCCTTCGAGAGATTCCGGAGCATATTTCCGTAATGGAGGAAGCGTTCAAAGCTTTCGAAGATGCAGAGATCACAGCATGGAAACATTACGGAGAAGAAACGCCACCGAGACAGTTCTTGGTCCGACCTTCTGGATCCCTCACTTCACCTATTGCGCATCGCCTCAACCAGCCATCATTCACTACGAACATTGCCAGCAATGGAGAGACTGCAGATCGTACGAATCCTTGTATCTCTATGGTAATGGGAACGGCATACCCCAAGAACGCCTTACTGTATGATCAGATCCATCGCAGAGATCACGAGTCCCACGGGTACACTCATTATCCTCCGCGCGTCCGAGCTGCTCATTTTTCGTTCTCACAAGACTTATTTGAGACTTCCAGAGCCAAAGTCGAACTAGTCTATGGCAAAAAAACAGGCCGTGCTATAATGGAGAACCCACTGATCAAGAAGACTGTGGTTCCTCTGTGTGGCAAATACTCAAGAGTTAATCTCATCATCGTGCACGAGGAATCCTGCCGAAATGCGCAGCCTGGCTTTTTGTACAGAAAGGTCTTGATTCTTGCGTATCATCCCCAACGGCTTTTCTACGAACAGCTCGGCAGTAAGTATCTTGAGCGGCAAGAGTACTCGATCGCCACTGCTGCGGCTATGGCCGGTGTTCACCATATACCGGGCTACTACAGCCACAGAATGTGGATAAAACTTCAGCCGCCATCTAAATTACGACATCTGGAGACAGTCCTTGGAAGACAGAATCTCCGTGCTATTTTAGCAGCCATTGAGAATCCCAAAATAGTTCAAGAGGAGGCCTTCACATTCCCAATGCCCTCCGGTGAAGGCATCGAGGACGAAGATCCGAACTGGGAAACGTCGTTTGTACACAATCCCCACAGCAACACCAAACTCTTAGAATTACTGCCTGCAGCCATTGCTGCCCAAAACCAGGTTGATGAAGAATGGACTGACCCTTCATCATTCCCTGAACCTGTCTTTGAGTGGTGGAAAGGACAAAAGCAGATTTTGTTTTACCAATCCAAGGTTTCGGGTCTTCAAAGTATTATTCCAGTCCTCCAAAAGTGCCAGGCTTATCGAAACAAGTGGCATCCCCACGAAAAACAACTGGAAATTTCAATTGACATGCAATCCTTGCGGGAAGTTGTGGGGCAGTTGATGGTCATACAAAACGAGCTTCTTCATGCAGGAGGAGCAACCAAACTCGAGTATTCCGACGCGATCCACGATCGTTTCGATGGCGAAGCTTATCCGATGAAGTGCTCAGGTTGTGGCACGGAAGCCTCGCCAATTGAACAGCCATCCTTCACAATTTATAGACCTGGTTTCTATGTCTGCCGGTCTAGAATCAGCTGTTCAGTTTGCCAAAAGCGACAGAGACTAGTCCCACGAGATCATGAACAATACGTCAATACCTCCAGCGTATACGGTCGAGGAGAAAAACTTACGAAACGAAGTCGAGCTGCAACAACTCTGATTCGACCGCAGGAACACCGAACGGAAGAGCAATGCCAGAGCGTAGAATGCGTTTGCGTCAAATGCCATGAGTCTCGGATCGATGAAGAGCCGAGGTGGACGGTTGGCACTTACCGTCCTCTATATATTGAGCGTCGTATGATCTGTACTTCCTGCTCAACAAATGGAAATGGTGAACGATCCATCCCATCGGACTCAAAAATACCGTCAATCATACCGAATGTCCCTGATTCTCTGTCAAATTTCTATAGTGCGTGTGAAGAGACGACCATTGCGAGAATTATGGATTCTTGGCCAGCATCGGCCCGGCCTTGAATATGAATACAAGTGTGGGTTCGCCGCACATTTGGCTACGATCTTTGCGTACCACCTGGTTTTCTTAAGCTTCAACCTACCTCAAAAGATATCATCCCCAAAGAGGGAGAGCACACAAAACCAGGTTGGAAATTTACAAAGAGGAGGGTCAGAAAGGCGTATAGGTTGAAATAGTCTTATTCAAGATCTTAAGTGGGGAGTAGACGGGATATATCAAGTAGCTTGTGTCAAGTGCAGGAAAAAAAACTGAAAACGACTACGAGAATGAAATATGTGTAAGGGTACTCTTACAAGAAGAAGTACCAGTAGTGATCGGACTGCTAACAGTCCTTCTATGGAAATTTAGCGGTGCGATAGATTGACCTTCACTTAATATGGGTTGGGATCAATTTGCTTATTTCGAAGTACTTCATGCGCTGTCGATTCTTAAACAGAATCTCAGCGATTACTACCAATATCAACTCTATTTTATGCTTTCAATCTCTAACCGATGTGACATCTAACCTACATCCAATCCTTACAATAATAGATATAATACTTATAAACTTAAGAAGTTTTTTATATTATTAAATTTTAAAAAAAAAATTTTAGCTTCAAGAAATACTAAATATAATTTTAGAAACTTTATTATTATTCTGTTCTAATTTTTTTTTCTATATTACAAAATTGTACTATATATTATTTAAAGTACAAGTTCTCCGTGTTAGTCTGAGCTCGCCGATGAGCTTCTCTTATCTGACGGAAATTGAAGATTGTGGATGTGAGAGCAGTTTGAGAAGACCTAATACAAAATTATACTATATATTATTTAAAGTACAAATCTCCGTTTCAAGATCGGGCTTGTGGTGTATGTTATTCGAATCAACCAAATGAAGTAAATATACTAACCCACCGCAGCTAGTGGTATGATTTTCCCTTAGCATGGGAAAGGTCCGGGGTTCAATTCGTAAACAAGATGCAATTTCCTCTCAAATTATATATCTTCTGACAAGAAATAGCCCGCGAGTCCAACTGCAACAAAACTTTTTCTTACCTTTTTTTTCTTTTCTTTTTTTCTTTTCCTTTTCGTCTTATTAAACCTTTGCAGTATACTACTCTTTGCGAAAGTATTGCGAAAATCAAAATTAAGCGAGCCTCCCGCCCATATACGCTCTTTTTATAAAAATGCTTTTACAACCACTAAAAATAAATCCTACTTTATAAAATTAGTAAGTAAAATTATAAAAGAGATTCTACTTTACAATTTTTAATATATAACGGCTTAGTAAATAATATGGTTATAGAGTTTTTGGTAGTAAATAGTGGGGCTAAGCATCGCCTCTCTATTAAACTAGTATACCCCCTATAGCCCCACTAATATAACTTTATAATTTATAAATTAAGATATATTTTATAGCCCTATTTTAGGGCTACAAAATAAGTCCTTATTTATATAAATTAGATTAATATTGGTGGAATTATATAGGGTGTTTTATAATAGTTACAAAACTCAAATTGAGGCTCTGCGCTAACTACGACCCCCTTCCCCCCAGTAGGAAGTCAAAGTAGGAAGTCGTTTTATTACCGCGCCAAGCCCAGCTTTTATTGGCCAGAACAGCGAAGCGAAATTAGATTACTAGCTTAATATGGTTACTGGCGCAAGGATTAAGAACACCAAAGATTAAGAACATGAAGCATTAAGATCCTTATTAAATATTTTTATAAAATCAAGTATATAACTACTACGAACATATTATTTAGCCCCCCGCTTATGGGGGGTTAGGGGGCAATAAATTAGGCGTTTTAACGAATTATAAATAAAGTTAATAGGTAGTGGTGGTGTAGAGTTATTAATTTATAAAGTTTTAATAGAGCTAGATTGCTAAATGCGCGCGTCCCCTTACCTAATTGTTACTCACCAACGCCACTACCAAAAGTTATACTCCTAAGCTCCAGTCAAGCACTAATATATTATGCGTTTGGGCGCTTACTCTATAACCTTCCTCGCAATGTTTCTTGCCCTTGGCCCGCTTAGCTTTAGGTAATTTTATTGTTTTTTTAGGTGAGCCAGTTAAGTCGCGCTTATGACGCTTTTTGGTCTTACCATCTGTGCGCTCTATATTAAGCTTTGGCTTCTTTGGCGTCGTCACGGCAGGCTTCTTATTGGTTTATATAGTAGGCTGGGTGGCCAGATTAAGGCGTCTGCGGTTTATCCGCAGGCCATCCCATCGCGAAGGCTCCGCAGGCTTGTAAGGGAGGACTTCAGATTCTTCCTACTAGCTACTTTCTTGACTATCTTTACTTAGGTATGCTTCCGACGGGGAACTCGGGTCAATTTTAGGTGGTTTTGGTAAGAAATTAGGTATACTTGGCCTGGTTTTCCCAGTAGTAGGCACTTCTGATATAACCTGCACTAGCTGCACACTAATCTCCTTAACGCCGCCTACTGACGCAATATCGCTAAAGGCAACTACCTTACTTCTTTCTACTTCCTGCTCTTGATAGGCTATAGGTATTGTGTTTAAGCATATATCAAGTGGTTCCTGCACTCGGATAGCTTTATAGAGCTCCTGCGGTAGTCGCCGTCGCACCTGCAGCTTAAAGGATTTAGTTCGCGAATAGGCTAGTTTTTTTGGTAGAGATTTTAAGCTTTCCCCTACCATATTCAAGGCTTTATTTTCTATAGAGGGAGGCACAGGCTCTTTAGATGCATTTAGCTTTACCCATTTAGGCTTTATAGGAACTTTAAAAGCCTTATAAGGTAGGTTCCTAATAGCTAGGGACTCTCGCAATAAGGAAATAAATTTAGCTAACTAGAGTTTAATTACTACCAGATACCGTTCCTGCTTATTATAGTTAAGATCTTCTAAGGCGTTAAGTATACGGAGCATAGCAAGCCTGCCACAGTCTATTGCAGTCGGTAATTTTATTACCAGCTGTTGTATCTGTAAGTTGCCAGTGTAGCTTGGCTGCCAGCTTAGAACTGCTACAGAGGTTTAGAAAAGGAGCTACCGCGGATATAGTAAAGTATAAGGTATAGGCACCCGATCTTCCACCACCTTAAGGAGCTTATATTTGCATAGCAGCCTAAATCTTACTAATAAAGTGCACTCACAATAAGCTCAATCTTTGTGAGTATAAGGTAAAAACTAGAGCTCAAGGGCCTTGCGATACTGCTTGGCAGTATACACAAGAGCGTACCTAGTAAAGAGCAACTTAATTCCCTTAAAGGCTTATAGGCCTATACCCAGATTTACACACCTCCTAAATAGAGGCTTGCCGTCCTCAATATCCTTCTGTATTTGGGCGACGTACATAGCTCCTTTTACAAAGCTATCGGTCTTGGCTGAAAGGATTGTATTGCATTGCTCCAGTGTATATTTTTTAATTGCGGTAAGAGATTTCCGCATGCTTATTGCGGCCTGAGTAAAGTTCTTAACGGCTTGGTTATTTGACTCTCCACGCTATATTAAATAAGCTCCTAAATTTGATAGCCTCTGTATATGGCATATAACTAAATGTTCCTCTAATGGGACGTAGTAGTTCTTAATATAGGCCTAGTAATCTAGCGTTATCTCTTGGAGTAAAGCTTCGCGACGATAGTTAAGTTCCTCCATGGTGGCAGCCTGTAAATATGGCCATATGCGATCTTTAATTCGTATGCGCCTTTTCCTATTATAGCCTCTGCCTGAGCGAGCTCTAGAGTTGATCTTCTTATAAATTACCTGGAAGGCGTGCCACTGGTAGAACTATAAAGTGGAGGTTAATAACCTGCTGTCTAGGAGAGCTACGTGTAGGCCTTTACTAAGATCAGCCACCACTACTTTTGGTGGCTGAGCCTCTGGCCAATGCACCCTAGCGTACTACTTAATAAACCACTGCTATGCCCTAGCCGACTCAGCCTTCATATATAAGTATGCAGCAGTAAAACTACTACCGCAGTTAGTAACGCCTGTTATAACCCCAAGTAAAAGGCGGGTGTGATTAGTATTAAAAGTCGCATTAAGCTGAATTAAAAAGTTAGGAATAAATTGCCTAGCAGCAACCCTTTGCTCTAGAAGCTAGAATATAATTTGCTTAAGGTTCCTATAGGTTTGTTAACCTATTGGAAATTAGCTAGGGTAGTAGGGAATTTTTCCTAAGGCTGTAGGGTCTTGAGAGATATTTTTTAGCAAATATGCCTATAGTTTTTTGTTCCCTACTAATTTTGGTAATCCCCCTACTAAAAAAGCAGGGATTATAGGAAAGGAAAAAATAAGTAGTATTTAGTAAATAGAAATCTAAATCTTACCAGATAAATTATTAATATTATAGGTATATCTTATATGCCACTCGTACCCAAGTTCCGTTAAGGCTTCCTTAATACCATTTGCGCGATCCTTAAAAAGCTCCTTATCTAAATCTAACTGTGCATAAAGGTTATAAAAGGTTTGCTTCTCAATTTTAAGCTGGCTTAATATAAGGACCTTGCCAGCTTCACAGTATGTATATCCTTTACGGATAAGATTAATTAAGGCCTTAATCGCTGCTTGCGCCTTAGGCCAACGTGCTCTATGGCTTTAGTAACTTATTGGATCTAGGTATAGAGGGTAGATACATTTACCCCAAACTTTAAGAGTCCAATACCGTGGCCCATCCTTGTACCGCTAGTTCACCAAAACATGGCCAATTTGAATAGAATATAGGCAGCCTTTACCGCCAAACTTTATATTGTTCCGCTTCCTCCTAGACTTATAAGTGGCAGTAGTATCCAATTGCCAACTTGGCTAGGGCTCCTTTTTATAGTAAATGTATCGCAATAATACATACTCGTCCTGCCTACTTGAGTCGACCACGTATGCGAAGCCTTGAAATAGCGACTAGTTATGCAATCGATCCTCTATATTAGCACGAGTTGCAAAGTGTAAGGGCGCGAAGAGGCTTCAAGGAAGATTCAAAGGAACAATATAAATTCTATTTAAATCTAAGGGTATATAGCTCTTGCGGAGAACAAGACGTTGCGTAAAGAAGAGAAAGGAATTACGGGAGA
>Ga0307507_10002565_pt1 | contig 37647 bp, 6 predicted proteins | sample 7_EM_MG_FD_207223 | JGI IMG/M metagenome (GOLD analysis project Ga0307507, IMG submission 207223) | Populus trichocarpa ectomycorrhiza microbial communities from riparian zone in the Pacific Northwest, United States - 7_EM | ecosystem: Host-associated > Plants > Roots > Unclassified | place...
TAAGCCTTACTTATTTAGTACTAGGTGGATTTCTTCTAGGTCTTAAAGTTGTTATTTAACTATATTAAGGAAACTGTCTGTTTTAAGCTTCCTTATTATATATCTTTTACTATTTAGTTGCGCCTTAATATCTAGGTCTAGCTGTATCTAAATAGGGATATGGTCTAAGGCGAGTGCCTATTTTTCTTTAGGGTTGCACCTTTTAAGTCTCTAGTATAGGCCTTTGTTTATAAATGTAAGATTAATTATACTTCTGGCGGTGCCTTGTTGCTATATAGTTGCTTCTAAGGGGGTGGCTAGTTTAAGGCCCTAGATGTTTATAGCTCTTAGTAGGCATTCTATCTATTATTTAGCAGTAATATGGGTGCCCTTCTACCACGGGTAGTAGAGGTTTATATCTCTTAATAGGATAAACTCTATGCCTTTAGTTTCTAGTAAGCTTATTATTAATATAATATTCTCTATTTATGGGACCCCTTTAATCCTAGGGTTATACACATTAATAATTTATACTGGTCCCCTATATGTCTGGATTATTATAACTGCAATATTTAGGTTAACTGCCTACTATAACTATAAGGATAGGCTAATAGCCTTACTAATTATAAAGCATACGCGTATAACTGCTTTTAGTTTGTATAGGAGCTGGAATCCTTAGGGGCAGTATGTTAATTATATATAGGTATTATAATACGGCTCTTATATAGTAAGGATATAGTGTTTTTTTGGGTCTAGATTGTCTAGTAAGGGCCTTATAAGATGGTGGTTTGTATTGCCGCAGTTATACTATATAATAGATAGGTGGCGGACCCCTAGTAAGGGTCCTTTATCTCTCCTTTATTCCTTACTTCTTCTATTTCTACTTTTTTTAGGATTTTTAGAACTTCTGTCTCTTATATCTATACCCTAGTTGCTACTTATTTTATATAGAGCTTTCTATTTCTGTGTCTTATATACCTGCTAGCGCTTCTATATCTAAATCTGTTATTATCTTCGGTTCTTCCGCTGGTCTTACTAGTCAGCTATATGCCCTTTATAGGTTGGCCGCGAATGTTATATTTACCGTATTAAGTCTAATTCTTAATTATCCTGGTCTTAAGCTTGCTATAGCTATCGATAGGGGTCTTCCTATAGGGCTTTCTCTTCCTTATGTCCTCTATAACCTTTGTGTCCCTATTTAGTCTAGTAATATTATATAGTGTTGCTTCTGGCCCGTTAAGGCTTAGGATGGCTAGCCTAGCCCCCTAGTGTTAAAGGTAGAAAACGCTAGAAAGGCACCGGCGTCCCCCTAGCTTATTACCTATTATTTCCATTTATATAACCTAGCGTATAGTTGTTCCTATAGCTGTTAAGCCCTTACCTTTTATCTCTTATATTTAATACAGTCTTCTCTCTTCTACGCCTTATATATGCTTTAATAGCAGTTTACGTATTTTATTTAGTTTTAATTTAAGCAGTGTCTTATATTATAGGGGCCTATATAGTAGCTATAGCATACCTATACCGCGCATGTGGATTAGGTATATCCCTATTATACGCAGCAATAGTATTGTTTTAGGCGTAGTCTATAGTTACAGAGCCTTATGTTGTATATAAGGCTATTTATAATTATTCCTTTTTGGATAAAAAGTTTTTACATTCCTAGTGTAAGTATACTAATAATAAGGGAGCCATGCGTTTAACTGGCGTCTCCCTAGCGAGTCTCTAGCAACCCTTATATCCTCTTATTATTCTTATTATATGCTTGGTTTGCATTTTCCTATTAGAGCTATTAGATTTGGGTAATCTTAAGTCCTAGTATAAGGCATTCTGTTTGTCTTACTATCTCCTATATAATTACTGTGTTATTTGCCTAGCGTCCCTTTTCTACCCTAAGGCTTATAGGAACTGCTAGGACTTTAACTAAGTAATCTTTATAGAGTACCTTTATGCTAATACATTCTCCTAGCCTATCCCCTGTCTTTATAGCTTGTTCCTTTACCTATTGGTTCTTTAGGGTAACTTTAATATCTCTGCTCCTAAGGTGTCGGACTATAATAGTATTATAGACCTCTTTACAAATCTCTATAAGAACTTCTGTTTCTAATTGTCCCCTAAGCCCCTCTACTTTTTCTATATTTGGTTATATTATAATTATATACCTGGTTATTATCTTAAGGGGGGTGGGTTCCCTATACTATAGAAATATAGCTATGGTGGCCTAGGTATGGTTTGCCGGTAAGGGGGTTTTTTATTTATTTTTAATTTTGCTTAGCTGTTAGAGGATTTAATTAAGGGTCTGCTAAAGGGGCGCCTAAGGTTTACTGGACTGGCGGAGCCATTCTACTAGCTGCATAAGTTTATTATAGCTAACGGTTACTCCCCCACAATTCTGGGTACTAGACATATCTAATAGGCTTTATATTTTGTTAGATGCCTTCTTAATAGAGATATTTCCACTTTATAGTGTGGTATTCGCCTGTCTTTGTTGTGGAGGGCCATTGCTAGGCGTGGTTCTGGCGGTCGCGCGCGAGTGCGTACCACCGTCGTTTGACGTATAACTCCCCTGTAATGCATATATCTTAGGGGGATTCTCTAGGTGTTTTTTAGGGTTCTTTTGGTTGGTTTTGGTCTTTTTGGGCCGGGTGTAGCAAGAGCTCCTTTTTTACAGTTTATCGGGTCTAAAATATAGTAAGATCCTTTAATACTATATTATATTAACCTTATACACTATCCTTTAAAATATAAAATAACCCTAAAGCCCCTATAATAGCTACTAGTATTATATCTATACTTTAAAAATAATTAGTAGAGATATAAAAGTCCTTTATAAACGCCCTTATATAAAACTAAACTACTTTAATTTAATAATAAGCTAAATAAGAAGTATAATACCTATAAATAATTAAGGACCTCTAAGAAGAAGTCTATACTCTTAAGATGCCTATAATAGGGCCCTAAGACTAAACGCCTTTTTTAGAGATAAATATATAGGATAAGAGTCCTAAACCTATAGTAACTATTTACCCTAATTTAACTACCGTACTATAATAACCTAAACAACTACTAAACTCCTTAATATTTACTAGTAAATAATAAGAACTCTAATTATTTCTAAGTTAGCTTAAAAATAAGCTAACTAGTAATACTAACTGCTACTTAACTAAAGCCAATTAACTCTGCTACGCCTTAAGTTAACTAAAAGGAGATATAGCTAACTTTATTAAACCCCTTTAACTAAACTTAGTATAAAGTCTAGTTATACTTCTTAAAGCTATATATAGTAACCTAAACTATTAAGTTACCACTTAGAGGAAGATAAACTATATAACTTAAGGAATAAAAAGCTTTCTAGTATACTTCTCTAAATTTAACCATTATATAAAGGAAATAGGCTAAAATAACTCTATACCAGTTAATAGCCTTATTAAGTCTCTAAACCCTAAACTAAAAACCTCCCTAATAGGTGTAAACCTACTAGGAGCTCTTAACGCCTGCGTAAATATTATTAATAAATGGTATAATAATATACTACACCTAATACTAAAGTCTACCCCTTAATATAATATAATAGCTCTATAAATATCTACTAAGTTATTATCTTAGCCTAAGCACCCTAACGCCATAGATATTAATATAGGGACCCTAGGATATGCTCTACTAGGGTCCCCTAAATAAGAATAATATATTAAGCTAGGCCTTTGCTTTAAATATAAAAGTAAGAATTATATCTTAAGATACTATTCTGTCCCTATACCTTAATACAACTTATAAATAGCTAACACTAATAACCGTTTACCGCATTAATCCTCTAGTTACTGCCCCTGATCTTTATCTAGTTCTAGCCCTATATCTAATAAGCACTACTTATAAAGATAAAGTTATAACTAATGTTCTAGAGGAACCCCTTCCTACTTACTACTAAAAGGTATATTTTAGAGTTAAGTCGCTTTTTAGGATAGCTATATTACAGGATCTTATTAAATATATTAGATATAATAAACTCTAACTCTTAGGATTATAGTATAACTATTAACTACCATCTTTAGCAGAAAGGTTAATAAGCTAATACTTAAGTTCTAATTAATATAGAAGCTAGTAGTATAGGATTTATTAACAAAATCTTTACATAAGATAATAGGTTTACCCTAATACCCCTTAACTAGCATATTAATATATTTAGATTTAATAGTAAATACACTGTCTTAGGCTGTATTACTTATATAGCGGCCCTAAGACTTTAATACCTAAACTATAAAGAATTAATTAAGCTTTTTATAACTACCCTAGGTTACCTAGTAATCCTTAAACAACCCTAAATAAAGCTATATAAGGTAACTATTAATTAGGATAACCTTAAGCTTCTATTTACCACCTTCTATTATAAGTAAAAGTGCCTTATAACTTACTACTGAGACCCTAAACTAAAATCTAAAAAATCCACTAGAATCTACTAATCTAAAATTTCTACTAATATTTACCCTATACCTAAAAAGTCCACCTAATTCCAATATAAGAATTCTACCAAATTCTACTAACCTAAGAATTTCACTAAATTCCACTAATATAAGATTTCCACTGACGTCTACTAAGAACCTAAAAATTATACTAAACTACACAAACTGATCCTAACTGCTATACTGCCCCAAACTAAGTAGAAATCCAAGCTTAATATATAAAGGTACCAAAAGAACTGGTATTCTACCATAAAAAGAATACTTAAAAAACCTAAACCTAAATCTAATACTAACTCTATACTTAATACTAAACCTAAACCTAAATAAGAAACCGTATAAGAAACTAAGGATAATCTAAGCTCGCTTAATACCTTAGATATCTATATAATTGGAGCTACCCTATTAGCACAACTCACTAGGAAACTAGAACATATAATCTTCGCTATTATAATAGCCAATATTAAAAAGGTCTTAGCACTAAAGAAGTATACTAACCCTGCTATAAAAGTACTAGTATGCCACTATAAGCACCTAGAGGTATTTTTATAAAAGGAAGCTAATAAGTTAGTAGAATACCAACTATATAACTATAAGATTATACTTAAAGAAGGAAAACAGCTAGGATTTAGACCCCTATATAAAATGTCCTAGAATAAACTTAAAGTACTATAAAAGTACTTAGACAAGCGCCTAAGTAAAGGATTTATTAGAGCAAGCTCTTTACCTATAGCTACACCTATAATCTTTATTAAGAAACCTAGCGGCGGTCTATACTTCTCTATAGACTACTAAGCTCTTAACACTATTACCATTAAAAATTAGTACCCGCTCCTATTAATTTAAGAGACACTAAACCAATTAAGTAAGGCTTACTACTATATAAAACTTAACCTTATCTACGCATTTAACCGCCTCTATATTATAAAAGGAGATAAATAGCTTACCGCATTCCGTACTAGATACGGATTATTTAAATACTTAGTAACTCTATTTAGCCTTATAAATACCCTAAATTTATTCTAATACTTTATAAATAATACCCTATAACCTTATCTGGACGTTTTTTATACTGCTTATATTAACAATATCCTAGTATATAGTAATAACCTAACTAAATATAAAAAATACGTTAACCTTATCCTAGAAGCCCTACGTGGAGCTAGCTTATAATTAGATATAGATAAGTGCAAATTCTATAAAATAGAAGTCCTATACCTTGGACTTATTATTTCTATAAATGGCATATAAATAGACCTAAAGAAGATTAAAGTAATTATAAACTGGTAAGAACCTAAAAATATTAAGGACGTAAGAGCCTTTATAGGATTTGCTAACTTCTATTAATAATTTATTAATAACTTCTCCACCCTAGTCTTACCCCTTATAGCTTTAACCTAAAAGAATAAACCCTTTATCTTTAACAAGGAATATAAAAAGGCCTTTACCTATCTAAAAGTTATATTTACCACTATACCTATACTTTAATACTTTAACCTAAACTAAAAGAGTGTTATAGAAGCTAACTTATCTAACTATATTACTAAAGGCATTCTATCCTAGTATAATAAGGAAGGGATACTATACCCTATAGCATACTTCTTAAAATAACTAAGTCTAGCTAAATATAACTATAAGATTTATAATAAGGAATTATTAGCCATTGTTAGATGTTTTAAATAATAGTAACCCAAACTAGAAGGCTTTAAATTTCTAATTAAGGTTCTTGGCAACTATAAGAACCTATAATACTTTATAACTATAAAACGGCTAAGCCTACTAGTTAGAATATCTATTTTGTTTCTAATTCTCTATTATATACTGCCTAGGCGCCTAAGGCCAGAAGCCTAATGCCCTAATCTAATATTTATAAGACATACCAGTAGAGAAAGAAGCGTATACCTACTATAATTAAACCCTACTTTACCCTAAGCTATTTAACCCTCCTATTAAAGATATTATAATGCACATCCTTAAAATAACTAATTAATTAATTAAATAGATAATAGTTAATAAATACCTAAATAATAAGTTTATCTAAAAAATGCTTAAGCTAATTTAAGATAGCGTTAGACACTCTAAAAGGATTTCTTTAAGTAAATATAAAGCTTATAAAGACCACTTATACTACTAGAACCATCTAGTTATACCTAACTATAATAAACTTAAGCTTAAGCCTCTTAAATATGTATATAATCTACTAATAGCCGGCCACCTAGGCTAAGGAAAAACCCTAGAACTCCTCTAATAAGAGTACTATTAGCTAAATATACATAATATAATAAGAAGGTACGTCTCTAGCTACTATACTTGCTAATAAGCTAAAGCCTTATATAAGATATATAACGGCTTTTTAAAGCTATTACCTGTTCCAGACCAAAGATAAAAAGATATCTTAATTAACTTTGTTATTAAGCTCCCTATAAGTAAAGGGTATATAAATATTATGGTAGTTATAGACCAACTATCTAAGATAAAACACTTAATCGCCTACCCTAATATATAAGTACCTATTATTGCCTAATTATTCCTAGATTATATATAAAAACTCTATAGGCTTCCCAAAACAATCGTCTCTAATAGAGGTAGACAGTTTATCTTTATATTTTAAAAAGAACTAACTACCCAACTCCGCATTAAAGCACTATTATTTATAGCATACTATTTAAAAACGGATGGTTAAATAGAATGTGTAAATGCTATAATAGAATAGTATATTTAGATATATACGTTATATTTATAGGACAACTAGATAAACTAGCTTGTATTTACTAAGTTTACTATAAATAACTCTATTTTAGAAACTATAAAGGTCTCCCTATTCTTGGCCAACTATAGCTAGTACCTATAAATGGGGTTTAAGCCCTTTAATAATGTCCCTTGCCCCGCTTATTATGCCTTATAGGTTATAGAAGCAAATAAATTTATAAAGAAGATGGAAGAACTATAAGAGTTCCTTACTAATAAAATAATATAGGCCTAATCTATCTATAAAGCCACAGCAAATAAGAACCAAACCCTAGTACTAGCCTACTAAATTAGTAACTTTATCTAGCTAGATACAAGAAATCTAAACACAAAATAACCTACTAAGAAACTTAATTAGAAGAACGCCGGCCCTTATAAGATTAAAAGAGTTATCTTTCCTTATGCCTACTAACTAAAGCTCCCTAATATAGTTAAAATCCACCCTATATTCCACACGTTAGTCCTCTACCCTACTACCCCTATATTAAATGCCCTGCCTAGACAAATCTAGGACCCTCCCCTACTAGTTATAGTAGATAGTAAGAATAAGTACCTTATTAAAAGAATTAATAATATTAAGTATAATAAATAAAAACGCTAAGATATATATTTTATAAAATAGAGAGGCTTTTATAAGCCTATATAGGAACCTATTAACTCTATAGGACTTATATAAGCCATAGAAGACTTTTATAAGCTTTACCTAAAACTACTATAGCCCTATCTCGCAGAAGCTTAAGTTTAAAGTGGGGGTACTGTTATAGGACACCTCTATAACACCTTATATATATCCACCTATTTCTACTAATATAGTAAAAAGAGACTAACTGCGAGATGGCAACCAAATAGCAATTTACTGGTAATCTATAGCAATCTAATAACAATCTGCCGCATTCTGCTATATTCTGCTAAAGTCTACCAAATTCTACTAAGTTCTACTAAGACCGCTCCTTAAATCCTATTCTGCTTTATATACTTATTAACTAAGCAACCAAACCAATAATATATACCCTTTCTTCCCGTTTCCTTATCTTCTCTCCTTACACAACGTTTTAACTTTATTACGCAGTTTATATATATAGCTTAATAATATCTACTTTGCTATATATTATTACCGCCTATACTCGCTCTATAACAGAAAGAAGAAAATAAAAAGAATAAAAATAAAAATAAAAACTTATTAGGGTGCCTATATAGTATAGGGACTAAGCTTCTCACAACCTAGCTACTATAGGACTTTGTATAATTCTAGTCCTTGCTTTATTATAGGAGTATATATCTCCTTTCTTTACCTGCTAGTATATAGGGCTCTATTACCTATTAACTACCCTAGGCTATAGGACTTTCCTAACCTAGGATATAATAGCCTGCGATTGACTAAGGGACCTTAATATAATATTATAGCGACTTAGTTAATTAAGGTATAAGCGCCGTAAAGAACGTATATAAGCCTATACAATTGGAATGTCTATAGACTTAGATATTGTCGGGAATAAGGCAAGTTGCCGTCACGCGAGGCATGTTGCCGTCACGTGTTGATGTGGCCCTAGCGTGGTAAGGAACCTTAAGTTCCTTACCCCTTTCCTTATTCCTATTAAGAAGAACAACTATTATACTATCTACGAACCGTAGCTACGTGATATTACCTTATGTAACTAACACTGATTAGTGGTTAACTTCACTGTTATACTATAGAACAGCTAGGTATTACTAAGAAGAGACGAGCTACTGTACTAGTGCTACTTATACTAGAGGAAGCTGTCTTTTAAGGTTAGAACTGGTCCTAAACCTTAAATAGAACTCTTCCACGAATCTAAGGATTTAAAGGCCAGAACTGGTCCTAAGCCTTTCTAAGATTATGGGTTCTTGCGTCCATTACGCAGAATAATACGCTTTACGAGTCTTTGCGATTTAAGGCTAGAACTGGTCCTAAGCCCTATAATCGCAAATATACGTCTGAACGCGTACCAAACGATAATCCCTATACTAATAACACTTCCCTCCCTCTAAAAACATGGCTACGCCTACTTTAAATAACTGGAAAGACTTCTTACCACTAGGGGTAGCTAAGCACGCGAAACTTATTAATGAAGATTAGGATGAATTCGCCTTTAATATAATAACTTATACTATAAAACAAGTTAACGGCTTTCTCCTACACCATATTATATTTTACCAAAATAGATGCTACGCCAATTTATAACTATGGGAGTATTTTAGGGAGGATTTTGTGGGATGGACTGCTGATACCTGGGCACTTGGTAATGTTAATATTGTTTAGGATTTTTGAGACTTCCTCTATAGAAATGGGGTATATGTTGCTGAGAACGGTAACCCAATTGCTAGTAATATTTAGGCTATTATTACTAGTATAGAAGAACTAATATGGACGGAAGCTAAGATTATATGTTAACTATGGAAACCTAAAAACAACCCATATTCTTTGGAAGGCAACTTTAATTTGTATTAAAACCCCTAGAACGCTGACCCCCTACCTAGAGCTGCTTTCCCACCTAGAGGTGCCCTCCTACTTAGAGTTGCTCTGCCTTTACTTTCTCTACTCTAGCTAACTGGTGAGCCTTTACTACGAGAAGTCACGAATCTGATGAAGGTATATTCGGACAAAGAAAAGAAGTTTAGAGGAGAACTATATAACATACTTAGAGTAAAACTATAGGTCTTCTATGACTGTTGTAATAAGGTTGGAATTTAATGCTACTAGTACCACTATGCTTTCTCCATTATGTTAAAGGGACGGGCAGCGACATTCTATTATGACTATATTGCGGGTAAAAACTATAGCTTTGATGTAATGCTTTAGCTTACTAGAGCTCACTTTAAGACCAATAAGAATCGCCAACTTTATATATCTAAATAGTGGGAGACTATATTTTAGAGAGTTATTGCTTCTAACCCAATAAAGACTTATTTAGAGTGCCTTTAATTACTCTTTAATAAACTTTAGAAAATCTAATGTGGCCTTACTAAAACTTACTAAAATGAGAACAGCCTAAGGGACTAGGTTATCTTAGCATGCTGTGGCGTTCCTAAGTGCAACTTGGCGCTATACAAACCTGTGGATACGTTTAAAGGAGTATATGCTGAGCTACGCTCCGCTGTAGGTACTATAATGCGAACACAAGAATTTTAATAGTTCTATACTGAAAACCCTACCTAACTAAGTATTCCTAACTAATATGATTATAACTGGACTGATTAAACATATAGTGGCCATAGTAGGGAATACGGAAGAGGGTATAATTAACGTTAACTATAAGGCAACTGTGGAGGTCCTGGTAGAGGTTTATTTCAAAGTAATTGCTAGAAGAAGTGCTATGTTTGTAAGAAGCCAAATTGTTAGTTAACTAGATACTCCCTTAATGAGCGAAAAGAGGCATATAATAAGTTCCATTAGAGTGTAAGAAATGTTAGAAATTGTAAGGTTACTATAGCCTACTTCTAAAGCTTCCTGGTTTAATACGAAGGCGTAGAAGATCTTAAGGGTGAGGTTAATAAGGTCGAACAGCTCCTTATAGATATGGAAATTGAGGACTACTCCCCTAACCAATACTTTACTAAGTATGGTGAGGTAGATGGTATATAAACTGTTGCTATTCTTAATGATTAATCTACGCTCTATTCTATTATGAAATTAGATATCTTTAATGAGCTAAAGGAGAGTTCCGCGTTTTCCTTTAATGATAGATACTTGGCGTACGTCTTCTATGGTATTATGCTGGATATAGGAGCCGTAGGAGTATCTATAGTAGGAGAACCTTAAGTTTAAGCTCTTTAGTAGCTTAATAGCTCTATTTAGATTGACTAATTAACGGTAGGCCAACATACGATTTGCTTTGGTAAAGGTACTGCGATCTCTCTTGGTATAATTAGGGTCTAAACCCCCTTAGGATATATTACTTTCTATATTGTTCCTATGAACACTCCGTTTCTATTTTGCATTAAAGATATGGATAAGTTAGGTGTTAGGCTTGATAACCTTAAGAATGTACTTATTTAGGGAGATAATTAGGTGCCTATTGTGCGCAAGTAGGGTTACCCCTGGTTGCTCCTTTATTAACTAGAAAAGAGTGTTGCTTAGAGCCACTTAACTAAGTTAGAATTATGCCAACTGTACTGTTGTTTTAGCTACCTATCTGTTTATTAATTGCTTAGGGTTCTTCAGCGAGTAGGCTATAAAGTTAAGGTTAAGGTAATTGAGCATCTTATAAAGTACTGCTATTACTGCTAAATGAACTAGAAGTCCCCTAGCCGGTTTAAGTTTACCCTTAAAGATGACTATGACTTTAACTTCTGTATTATCGTTAACGTTATGTATTTTAGCAGCAAGCTAGTACTTTAAGTTATTAACTTCTTAACCTCCTTCCAAGCCGCACGATTCTTAAAGGATATGTTAGCTAGGAACGCATAGAATACCCTTTAGTTATGCTAGATTGATATCTACTTAGGACCCCCTAATTAAATTGTCTATAATGTAGGAAAGAACTTCTTATCTATAGAGTTCCGACAATAGATAAAGGCAATGGTAATTAAGGTTAAGGAAGTCCCCGTTAAGGTGTATAATAGTATTGGAAAAGTAGAGCGATATTACGCGCTATTATGCCGCGTATATAAGATTATCTCTTTGGAACTAAAGGATACTAGCAAAGAACTTACCTTATAAATGGCTGTTAAAGCTGTTAACAATTCCGCTAGCCTGGATAGACTTATACCTATGTTGCTAGTCTTTGGCGCCTACCCTTAAATAACTAATAATTCTCCACTATTTCCCTCCGTTGTATAATAAGCCGAGGCTATTCGCAAGGCAATAAAGAAGGTGTGACGTCTCTACGCCACACGCCAGGTTAATGATGTACTAGGAATAAGAAATAGCCCAAATACCTTAACTACGCTTAATCTGCCACTCCAGTCTAAAGTACGCGTATGGTGTGAAAAGGGAGGATAGTTAGGCCTATATTAACTTATTGCAATTAATAGTTAAACTTGTACTATTTAAATGCCTTATAGACCTACTTAATTCTGTTTAACTGTTATTAAGCCTTACTATAAAGATAATAATTCTAAGCCTTTATAGGATGCCCTAGAAGATGCCCTGGAAGAGAACCACGATTAATATACTCTAGAAGACGACTACAATCCCAATATAATTGTAGTAGATGCGCTATAACTATGACGCGGTAGAGGTCGCCTGAAGGGATTATGAAATTGCTAATATTTTATTAATTTTAAAGAACAATTTGTTGCCGCTATTAAGAATAGAGTTGAGTTATTAATGGCCTTTATAACAGCTAAAGAGAAGGCTGACTTTAAGCTCGCAAAACAGCTCTGAAAGGAAGGTTATATTATAACCCTAGGAGCTCCTTTCTAAGCATCCAATAAGCAGGAGATCGACGGTCTTATTATAAGAGAAGTCTTTAAATTTGAGAAGTATGACCCTACTAAGTTTAATAAAGTTCGCATCTTTAAGTTAAGAATGGTTAATAAGATTAAAGGCAAAGCTACTAATGCCCTATTTAAGAAATTAAGGCTTGTTATCTAAGGTTATAATAATAATAGTAAGGAGGTAATTCTTACGCAATCTCCTATAATTTAACGAGCTAGTTAGCGAGTTATTGTTGCGCTAGCTCCCTCCTTAATAAAGAATGGAATGGCGGTTTATTTGTAAGATATTACTTAAGCCTACACCTAATTAGAGACGCACCTTTAGCGCTTAATATTGGCATACCTTCCGGAGCAAATTCGCCACTAGTATCCTAAAGATATGATTATGGTTGTGCTTAAGCCATTGTATAAAATCGCAGAGGTAGGAACTCACTGGTAGGCTACCTACAGTAAGCACCATAAAGAGAAGCTTTTAATAACTACTTCTATATTTAATCCCTGCTTCCTTATCACAACCACAGGAACTCTGTTTAGAATTGTTAGTATGCAAACTGATAATATAATTATCTTAGGGGACAACTAATTTTTAGCTCTTAAAGAAGATAAGCTAGTAAAGGCAAATCTTATAGTAAAGTCAAAAGAAAAGCTTAATTTAACAATACTATTACTCTTTAATGGATGCATCCTCTCCCTAAATAAGGATTCTATTGCTTTGCGCTAGAAGGGTTAAGGTAAGAAGATTGATGTTATTAACGTTAATTCCCTGAAGTAAGGATATATAGAGTAACGCGCTTGTGGAGCTTATGTTGCTTCTATCTGTTAACCTAAGGCTTTATTTAATCTCTCCGTTGCCGCCTAACACCAGGAACTAACTAAGGACAATATTCTTGCCCTAAATAAACGTCTTTTCTGGCAAATGAACTATCTCGATTGGGGACTACTCTATGTGCCTATTAATCTTCCTACCGCTAAGCTCTTTGTATTTATTAATAGATTGTTTATAAATAATAAAGATTTTAGCTCCTAGTTGGGATATAAGATTATTATTGCGAACGAATTTACTGGAGAGAATAACTTTATAATCTATGGCAATCTTATCTATTGGAGCTTAATTAAGAGTAAGTGTGTTACTTAAAGCGTTCTAGCGTTAGAGATATATGGAATGGTTGGCGGAGTTAATATAGTAATTACAATTGGAACTACCCTAAAGATAATTATAGATTAACTTGAACTTCCTATTATCCCTATAATTGTATGCACCGATTTATACTCCCTCTATAAGTGCTTGGTTAAGCTTGGTACTATAAAGGAGAAGCGCCTTATAATTGATATTATGGCACTTTGTTAATTCTACGAACGGTAAGAACTCTTTAAGATTTAATAGATTAACGGTTAAGATAACCTAGTAGATGTAATAACAAAGGCAAACCTAAATAAGGCTCTAGAAACGTTTGTTAATATAAACACTCTACATATATAAGTTAAAGGTTGGGTTAAAAGGGAGTAGGAGTATAATATTCTATAGACCCTGATTTAAACTAGCTAATCAGGATTTTCTATCCCTGGGATAGAAAATTGCTATTGGCTCGCTTACTACTAGCGCCTTAGTGGTCTACCCGTCTTTATATTATCCGCTAAATTCTGCTAACTGCCGCATTATCGCATATTGTCGCATATTGTTTGGTATTGTTGTACACTATCTAGTATTGTTGCATTCTGTCTGTTTGTATATATGTAGATGGCAACTATAAAAAGAAGAGTTGCTAGTGTCGGGAATGAGGCAAGTTGCCATTACGCGAGGCATGTTGCCGTTACGTGTTGATGTGGCCCTAGCGTGGTGAGGAACCTTAAGTTCCTTACCCCTTTCCTCATTCCTATTAAGAAGAACAACTATTATACTATCTACGAACCGTAGCTACGTGATATCACCTTGTGTAACCAACAGATATTAAGATAAGGAGTAGAAGAAGGTTGTAAAAAGGACACGTCTATATATATAGAGCCAAAATGTAAGTAAATCCCCTAACTAGGCCCTATCCAGGTTACGCATATTAGTGCTATAATATATACTATATATATACACCGTACTTATCCAATCTTTTAATATCTAGAATAGTAACAATTAGCTAAAGCTGGCCTATAAGTCTTTTACTTAATAGCGTGCGGCCCTTTTTAATACAGTTGCTATTATCTATATACTCTTAGACCTATATATAATCACGCCTCCGTCAGGAAAAAATTTACCAGCATTTTCGCAGCATTTGGCGGCATTTGGCGGCCAAATGCGCAATCCGCGCACCGCGCCGTGTGGCCTATAGTCTCGACCAAGAAGCGGCAAACTACCGCATTTAATAGAAACCAACAACGCGGTGCCGCTAATTGCGCATTTGCAGCTACCCAGGCAAGTAGTGCCTTTATTCTATTAAGCTTATTTTATACTTCATGCACAATTAACGTATAATGCCCTCACGTATTATATATATCTTGCTTACTTTAAACAATAGATAAGCGTTGCTCTTCCTGTATGGTTATTATTAAGTACTTATCCCACGCACTTAATAGTATTTGCTTAGTTTATGCGGTTAGTAGTATTTACCCATTCTATATAATTAGTGTACTTTACTTAGTCTAAGCAGTTTATACCCTTTACTTATTCTACGCAGTTAGTGTTCTCTACTTATTTTATATGCCTAGTATATACCATATAAAGAACACATTTCGACCTAATAGTAGTATAGTATAACCTTAATACGCTTAATAACGCCCTTTAATTAACCTGCCATTCTAAGTTTAATGTTTATATTAGTTCTACCGTAATAGTAGCATCGCACTACTAAACCCCTAATTGTCTTTATTCTTGCTGTTATTTTTACTATCTATTCTTCTACCCTCCCCACTCTTATCCTCTTTATTGCAAATTCTAGTATTACCTATCTATCTCTACTCCATAGGCAGGCCTTTATACCCTCTAGTACAGCACTATCCATAATATCTATAACCTTAGACTTGCCAGCGAAAGTACACCATAAGATATGGTAATTAATTCCTGTTTCCTATTTATTGTTACCTTAAATTTATTTAAGGCGCGCTTAGATAGCGTTAATGTTATAGTTATATAGCATTAAAATTGTCTTATTAGTATACTATAAGAAGGAGACCTTATATATAGTTTTAGGGTTTATTCTTTGTAATGAATACACTAAGCTACCGTTGTCCTATTATATTATCTTTATTAGCCCGCGTATAACAATTAAAATAGCGGGATATTATAACATAGGAAACAGTGGCAAAGTAATATAGTATATAGTAAGTATCGCGATATAACGTTATAATGCAATTAATATAATATTATGTCCTTATACTTATAGTATGCGGTTATTAAGTAAATCTGTTATTATACTTAGGATCTAGTTCCTCTAGATCTTCTATAGTATTCTTAAAAGGATTACTAATTGCTTGCTAAGTTAGTTATATCTTGTCTTTGGTTAAGTTCCGCATCCTATTAACTTGTTATAGAAGTAGCCTACGTAGCCTTTTGTTATATTTAGGTTAGTAGCTCTTCTAGGTATTCTGTAGTCGCTCCCAACTATCTATAATATACTTTAGTAAGTAGAGTAAGAGACTTTCTATGATTTTACCTGTAACTACGGTATTAGCTTTAAACTTATAACTAACTTATATTCCGCTTTTATAGTCCTTAAGCATATATTAAATCGCCACGTATATAAGCTATATTGTATTAGCTATAATAGGTAAGAAGAGGTTAGTACTATTTTTATTAAGGGCGAGTAACCTTAGCCCAGTATTAAAGAATACGCGCTTAATATAGCGTGTGATAATTGGCGCCCTAAATCTTGTCTCTCTATCCTAGCCTTGGTTAGTTAGGTATAGTAAATGGTAGAGTACTAACTAGGCTACTAAGTATAAAGCGGTTATCCTTAAGTAGTTCCTCTACTTTCTTTACCACGGCCTTGGTATTTAGTTTAAGGTAGTTATAGCTCCTAGCAACAGTATTACGCACTATAATTATTATGCTAGACTAAAATACGCTAAGCTGGTTATATAGCTAGAAAATTAGTTAGCACAGTACTATTAAATCTAAGGACCGTAAACCTTGCGTACCGCTGGCCCCAGCGGTATACTTAATGCTCTATTTATTAGGTCTTTATAACGGTCTATAATAGTAATCGCCTCTTTCCATATCTACTTTATTAGTGTGTTTAGGCTACTTATATTTATTTCTGGCCAGGGAGAGAGATAGAGCTCTTTGGGCACAAAGCCTGTTATTACTTATGTAATAAGATATGTCTAAGCGATACTGTATATCTTTATATTAACTAGGCTAAGTTACTGCTTTATATATTGTCTAAAATTATCCTATAGCGGTTATTCTTCTAAGTAACGCATACGTTTCTTTTAAGTGTGGGTTTTAGATATCTTAGGGTCGCTTAGGGTTTATAGGCTTTTGCTTAATAAGAATAGGACTGTCCGTTAGGATAATATTATTAAAATTAATAATAATGGGTCGTACTATAGTATATAATAATATTAATAACAGCCTTGCCTTTTAAGGGAAATAGTTATAGTATAGAGCTTAATATTGTCCCCTTTAAGATCTAGATTATCTTGGGAGCTACTAGTTAACTTATAGCGCCTTTATTTGCTTTTCTATGGGGTGGGTAGAGGATAAGTATATTAGTTTAGTAGAACTGCTTAGCTTTTGCACGCACCTTACTTCCTTAAGAGATACTAGATAGTCTAGAGTCTTATACCTAATATGCTTTAAACAACAACTTAGTTAACTTTTATGGTATAAATTAGTTTTTCTTGCTAAGTGTAGATAGAAAGGAGCTTTAACTAACTTATAATAATAAGTTGGGAGGATGGCCTAACTGTTTGTTAGGCTTTATAATAGGTTAATTAGATTATATTACTATAGCGTAGGGTCCTACTTTATATAATATTTTTTCTATGCCGCGCAGAAGCCTAGTTCCTTATAATATTTACCCGCTCTTAAGGTAGAGGGTATAGTATATAGGAAGTAAAGGGTAGTTAGCGCATAAAGGGCGATACGTAGTAGTGTTATGTTTTAGTTTATTATAGTTGCAGTAATCTACCCCTTTATTGCAATCCGGCGCCGCTAGTTGTAACTTGCCGCTATTTCGGCTAAGTAATATTTATTTACTGCTTAGTGCAAGCTTATTTTCTTATATATGTATTAACCTATACCCTATTTATTTACTTAAAGTCTTTATTATATATAGTATTGTATATATCCTAATCGCTATAGTTATTTACAAAGAAATAGTCTATAACATTAATATCCGTTAGTATAAGTAAGATGGGCCTTGTAATATGGTTAATATTATATATCTAGAGGGTATCTAGTATGCGTTTCTTTCTACTATTGGATAGCTTTATGCTCTATACTCTAAGTATTCTAGTTCTTGCGTTAATCTTACTACTATTATAAACTTAGAGGGTCTCTACTAACGCACTAGTGTATTTTAGGTATTTACCCTTATTATCTAATTGCCTAGTATTCTGGATTGTAAGTAGTAGACGAAGCCTCCCTACTTTATTGCTATAGAGGCTATTATTTGCCTACTTATATTCTTGTACCATTATAGCATTATAGTAGGGGGCTCTAGTATTAGCCTATAATGGGGTATATTAAGCAAACACCTTGTTAAGCTTATTAGTATTAGCGGCGCCTTTTTTAAAGCGAATATAGTATATAACGCTGTAATGGATGCTTAGGGGCATTTTTAATACTTAATTGTTATTAGCCTCTAGTTGGTTAACATCCTAGTCTATTTACCAGATTCCGTTAATCTACTTATAATATTCCCTTATAAAGGGAGCTAGTTTAGATATAAGGTTGGTGATTTCTATCTAGTGCTATACCTCCTTAACCGTACGCTAGATAGATATATTAATTCTCTAGTCTTAAAGTGCCTAAGCTATATAGTTGTTAAAGTCCTATATATACGAGCGATATACGTATATATTAACTGTAGGACTTAGCCATATTATCTATATTACGCTTATTAGGTCTGCCGTGTTAACTATATTAGTTAACGCCTATAGCTTAAGTTCGTTCCAAAGTATTGTGTTAAGATATATAGTGTTATATCATAGCATCTGCTCTTTATAGTTATTCCATTTATTGGTTCTACGGTAGAATACCTTCTATAGCTTATATACTTGCTCTAAATACTCTATATCTATGCCTCTAATTACTTCTAGTTGCTAGATGCTCTCTAAATAGTGGGTAATAGTATATAGCTTAAGAATATTAAAGTATGGTAGTTCTATCTTGCTTAGTTGAAACGGAAGAAATACATCCTTTATTTATCTATTCTATAAATAGCTGCTGCTAAGTACCGGATAGTTAATTCGTTGTGTAATATATATTAAGATAGTATAGTGAAGTCTATAAACGCCTAGATAAATAGTATGGCGCCTTTATTCTATTTTAGCAAGGGTGCTATAGTAGGGACTAATTACCGTAATAGAGATTTATATATCTTTCCTGTCTATTAGCCGACATTTACCTAGCTATCCCATACTATTATATTAGTAAATTATTCTACCTGTGTAAAGCGGGCGGTAATAAGTGCATTAATATTTAATATCTCCTGGCCGTAACTATCTATGCGCGGAATATCGAGGCCCAAATATTTTCTGGCCTATATTTCGCTTTGTATAAGCCCCTTAATCTAGTATATAAGGTGTTTACTTGTAAGGCCTTTAAGCACCTGGTGCAGGAAATTAGGCGCCATTATCTTATGGATATTAGATAGATTATGGCTCTATATAAAGTTACGAAATGGCTAAATATAATCCAAGTTATCCTTCTTATTAGTATCGCAACCTTCCTGCTATATTTATATTTAGTCCTTTATCAACTAGCATATACGGAATGGCTACGGTCGCTAAATAGCAGTCGTTAGATTATACCGTTTATTTGTATATATATAACAAGTCGAATATTTGTGGCCACTTTTAATACCTGTAAGCGTGACCTGTTTTTTATAATTAGCTATAAATATAGCTAGAAGTGGAAAGTAGTGTTAATCCTAGCTATCTGTGTATAGGAGATATACTTCTTCTTTGCCAGCTTTCTCTAATGCTGTAGGCATTATTAGCATAACCGTATAAGTAATAGGGTTGTTGCTGAAGTATATGTTTAAGGATAGCTGCGAGGGTCTTGTATTATACCGCTAGTTATATTATTTAGTTGCTAGGTATGTAGACTAGGAGGTATATAAGCAGCAATAGGGCTAGTTGATTTATAGATCGTTAAACGCGCAGTTTAATGTTTCTAATTAAAATATAGAGTGGCCATGCTTTCTTGCCGCTAGTGTGTTGTGTTAGTTGGGTCTTGTTACTGGCCAATATAATTAGTACTATTGTTGCGCTAAGCGGTAGCTGCTCTTGCGTCTCCTACTACCAGTCTGCCGTGTTAAGCTTATTATATATTCTTGTTCCTGCTAATAAGTACTACCTTACTAGTAAGAAAGTTATATCTCCTTAGAAAGGGCTATGACTAACAAGGAGGGACACGATCTCTAGAGCATTGTGGTAATATACTAGCAGCTGCTGGTCCCCTACGGTTACAATTGTTTTAATCTACTGCGGTTACTTACTCTTGGATTGCATCCATTTCCAAAGTAGTTTTGCTTTAACATCTTTAGCGCTCTAGTAAGAAAAATAGTTGGTAAATATTCCCTAAAGCCTAATATTGTTAAACTACTTATTAATAGCGCGGTTAGAAGTCCTGTGGCTTACCTACTATAAGACCTATATGTATTCTGCCTTACTGCTAAACGAATAAAATAGGGGAGGTGCCTTATCTAGTGCACTACTAGTACGTTTAGTACGCGGTATAATGTTGTATACTGCCGCAGTATTGTTTGCAGTTTGTGGATTTCCTTAGTTCCGTCCTAGAGGCTTTCCTACAGCGCGGCTAGTGGCCTCTTTAAATATTTTAGTCTGAAAAACGTCCGTAGATATTCTAGTTAAAGTTTGCTAATTGGTCTTAACTATTACTAGGTTATACGCCCTATTAAATATTGCGGAATTATTGTTATAGTACACATCTACAATCCCGTTATTTAGCTTATTAATAATATTATCGCCTAGAGCTTATACGGGTGGCCATTTATTATCTTACTCTGATTTAACCTTATAATTCGTTATTTAATGCCCTTCTGAGGTTTAATAGCATAATAGTGCATTATTGTCTATATATCGTGTAAGTGGCTACTTATTATATTGCTCTAGCTTGGCCCTATAATAGGCTATCTAGTACTCCTCTAAGCTTTAATGGCGTAAGGATGTATTGTAGTTTGTCTCTTTAATATTAACGGCCTTATATCTATCCTTCTTCTATTTCTATTATCTTAAACAATACTGTTTATAACGGGTTAGACCGTCTATGCTTATTACTTTGGTCCTGCACTTTCTATATTACTACTAGATAGAGCTTATTTGTAAATTGCCGTATTAAGCTGTAACTTGCTATAGTTTAGTTAAAAGGGGGCTAAAAATAACATCTGTGTGGAACTGTATGTTTGAAGTAGTGTTTATGGCTTGTGCTATATTATAAGCTAGTTAAGATAGGAGGAGTATAGTAAGAGCATGGCGATGTCCGTAGATACTAATGCGCTAGATAGCGTAACCCATTGCGTTTTACGCTAATTTGCGCTAGATTGCGTCACGTTAGGTTAGGAGGCTCTACTTATTGCTAATGTTATGCCGCCTTTTTGTTATACTAAGCGCAGGATTCTAAATACTACTATTCCCCACTTAGGATACTAGACTGTTTTTTATAATGGGGCGCGATATATAATAGCGGTATGCCGTAAATACGGCGTAGTATAACTCTGTAAGCGCTGCGGACCTGTGAAAAGACATATAGCTTATTACTAGCTTGGGTATTATTATGGAGAGACTTAATACTATTAAGTGGACTTTTAAGCAGGTTATTATTAAGGACGGCATTCCGCATATTTTATTTTGTAGATAACTAAATAATTTGCTACGCAAGCAGGTAATCCAGAAAGTTATCTATTAGGTAGTAGAATGCAAGAAGGCACTAGCGCTATAGGTATATAAGGCTATATAGAATATACTAGCCCGCGTATAGTTAAATATGCGTAAGAAGATAAAGGTGCTAGGGCGGCCTGGTATTAACTATGTAGTGGATATAGAAAGGGGGCATACGGCTGCCATAAACTCGTAGAGTTTATTCTAGCTTGACTATACGCAGAACTGCGGCTATAACTTTAAACGACTTGTTATACTACTTTATAGGCGGAAACTAGATAGTACAAACTTGGTCCTAAGTATGGATATAGCCTTAAGTCTAGTGTTGCTGTCTAATGCGCCTTAAGGCCTACGTATAGTTAAATATCAGCTGCTGGTTAAGATGTTTTTAGAGGCTGGGGTGGATTATAATAAAGAGTAGATATAGGCCGCCTATATAGAGACTATACCTATCTAAAATAATGGAGCCTTAAGGGCTGCTCTGTTAAGGGCAGTTCATTATAGGGTGGCCCAGGTTATATTTACGGCTATTTATAGAGATGGTATGTAGGTATCCGTTATAATTATAATATATCGCTAACGTTTATCTAGCCCTATCTCTAGTGCGACGTGCTTTGCTAAGTGGGCTAGAAGGCATTAATTAATTATAGTTAATCTAATCTATATAGAGATAGTGACTTTAGTTAAGTTTGCCTTATAGCGAGACCTCCTATTGTACTAGGAAGCCCTAAGATTATTACTTATATATATAATCTTAGGTCATCCAGACGTAGTATAGCGAATCGCCTTTACTATAGGCTCTTTTATTAGGGGCAATTATATAGACATTATATTTGTTCTGTGTTTTGCTAGCTAGTAGCTAATATAGTAGAATAAGTATTATTCTAAGGACCTATAGCCTTAGTAATAAGTTTCTTAAGATATAGTAAGGGCGTGCTAATGCTAGGAATAGCATAGCCTAGGTTAGGGTAGGAGAGGGCGTTAAGTTGTATTGCCTTGGCGGCAGCTAGCGGGAAAAGGATTAGATCCTGTTTTAGGTTATTATAGTTTAGCAAAAATAGAGGCGGCCTATACTATATAGAGAGTAATTAATAATAGTTGTAGTTGTTAGCGAGACGTCTAGACTATAATCTAACTAGTTAAGTACTTAAAATCTAAATTATGGATTAGTATTAATTAACCGCTAGCCTATAAGAGATAGAAATTAGGATTACTAGACTTAATAAATTGGGCTGTCTTTACCGCAATGCGCTTATCTATTTTGGAGATTATAATTATTAAGAGTCTATCTTATTTAGCTGTAATATATAATGTTGCAATATGCCGCATTTTATCCAGTGCTATAGTAAAATTGTAAATGCTAAAGGCCTATAGCTACTGCCGCTCTTAACTTCTATCTAGTATCCCTATTTAAGGGTCTCGCTGCTAGTAAAATCTATAATATCCGTCCTTACCACCCTTCTTATGTTCCGATGCCACTAATATCCTCTCTATTATTATTATCCTCGCTATTATTACCGGCACTATCCTAGCCGTTATTATTAGCGCCCTCTCTATCGGCCTTATTCTATACTTTAGTATAATTACTAGTACTGCTAATATTTGCTCTACCTGCGAAGTTAGGGATAGCAATATTAAAGTTAACGTCTATGCTATATGAAATAGGCAAGTGATTGGCTGTACGCTGGTGGTAAACACGCTATATAGTTTTGTCGACGTTAAACGGGGTAATAAGTTACTGAAAGTGCTCTTTCTACTTAGGATTCTTAAGGTTAATAAATACCTTATTATCCTTACACCACTTCTTAATTTTATAGTATACGGTATTTATAAAGGTCTTATCGCCGGTATAATAATTATAGACTACTTAGGGACTACCGATAATAATAGGGCCCGCTTATAGTCTAGTAATTACAAGAAGGTTCCTTACCGTGTCTTAAACAAATTTTAGTGGACTAGTAACTGTTATATTATACAGTAATAACTCTACCTAGCCGCCTTAGATGCCGTTAACCGTAAAAACCTTAATCTCGCTAACTACTAGCGCAAATTCCCACTACTTTCTATCTTACTAAGTATAGCACCATTCTTTAAGCGCATATAGCGCTATAGAGTAGATGGCAAGTTAGGCTATATATAGAACGGCAAGGCTAACCTCTAATAGCTTAAATCCAAAGTCTATTAGCGCCATGGCCACCCAGAATACGTGTTAAGTATGGACTAGGTTATACATTAATTGGCTAAACTCGTTTACCTATATGGTACCATTAACAGCAAGGAAGGCGATAGGGTGGTCACAGCATAGCATATCCTTAAAAAAGCTCGCTGCCAACTTTAACTGCTCTCGGTCCTTAACTATTAGGCTTATCTAAAGCTAGCCATATAGTAGGACGGCATTTACGAGATATATAATGTTTTCAACAAATCAATGTTATAGCAAGAACTATACTATATTCGCACTAGCCGTAAAAAGACGCGTATAGAGGGAAACGGATTTCTAATAATAGAATAGATTATTAAAATTGGGACTAAGGATTAGTTTTAGTTGGTATATATTACTAAGGAGAACCTACGGTACGGGGTCGCCAGCCTAGATTTATAGACCTCCCTTAATTAAATATAGTCTGCTCTAAGCAAATCTAGTAAAACTGCCCAGCTTAAATACCTTCCTGGCCTTATTGTAGAAAACTACGTGTATAGCGCTAATAGAATATACACAAGTCTATAAGACTATATTGGGTGTTATAAAAATAATATTAGCCTTTTTAGCTGGGTCTGTAATAACTATATTAGCTATAAATATTAATCCTATTTTATTGTCTTGTGTTGTATTATTACTAAGCGCAAATTAGTATAAGTATTGGCGGAATTTAGCATATTTAGTTGCATTAGGGTCTATAATAGGATATAGGTTTCCGTTACTGTCTAGAACACCTATAAGGCGTGATAACTACTAACCTTTAAACAAATCTATAACCTATAACCGCTTATTAAAGCCGGTAGCATACTAGCCTTAAACGTACGGTAGAGTAGGAATGCTATATTTAGCATAAATACGTCCTTATTAATTATAGCATAGTTATCCTATTTCTTAAAATACTTAGGATAAGTGTTAATGCCTACCGCTATTTGCTATATAATGGTATCCTATATATAGACCTTAGTTTCTATTAAGCGTATATAGCGGTAAAGGATAATAGGAAATTTAGCGGGATAGCCTTGCGTAATTAATACCTTATAGTCCTCTATAAGCGCATTATTAATTATCTTGGCTAGTATATCTAGTTGGCAATTAAGCGGTAATAAGACCCAGATTCTAGTAGGATTCTACTAAGGCAATCTAAGTTAATACTAGTATTATACTAAGATAGTTAAGAAGGTTAATTTCCCAATACCACCAGGGCCTTAGATTAGTAAAATACCGCCTATTATATATTTAAGCGCAGTATAGGTACCCGTTTACTCTTTATTAAGTAGCAGTAAGACAGCCTTAAGGGCATTATTAACTAAGTTCTTTCTATACTTAGCAATATTATAGTTAAAGTAATTAATACGCGGGAGATCTATAAAGTTATTAAACAGCGCAATTTAGCGCTTAATATAGAAACTATTACCTCCTTACTATAGGTAGCGTAGAGTATTAATCTCTTAGAAGATTCTAACCTTAGGGACACGCTTAGTTATAAGATAATTAATGCCCTGTGCCGTAATTAGAGCCTTACTTAGGTTATTAACTATTATAAAGTCGTTACTGCTTAGGATATGCTCTGGAGCGAATATAGGGTTTAGTATAAACTTATAACCCACCTATAGTTAAAAGATAAAAGTATAGTAGTTATAGCCAGAGCTAAAGGGAGTGGTATTAATAATAACTCCTTTCTAGCTGGCCTAGCTATCTGTGTCTTCACCTAGGAATAAGATATTAATAATAGAGTTAGTGTAAAGGGTAAGACTATTAACTATCTAGATAGCAGCGTAGTAGACTTAGTCCGCGCCGCCTAGGAAGGTAATAAGATAAATAATAGTGGGTACCTAGGGGTTCTAGTTAACGGCCTTAAGGCTCGCAACTGCGGTATGGAACTAAACCATAAAATACTTAAGAACGCTATTAAACTAATACCTCATGGGGATTTTATATAATGGTCGGTCCCCTACTAAAAGCTGTATGCCAAGCTAGATATTTATATTATGGTTCTTCTACTAGTGACCTAAAGGATTATTAACGCTCTACTATTATAGGCTCGCGTTTAGGCTCGCGATATAGCTATTAAGCTATTTAGTGCCTAGTATAAAGAAGTAGATAATAACCATAGGACTATTTAACAGCATATCCTAAGCTTTATAGATTTGCGGCGTAAATGGGCCGAAGTCCCTATTAATAAAGAAGTACTTGCTAAGTAACATGCGTGTACCTAGTACAAGTTTATTAGAGGCAATAACGAACCTAATATAGTAAAGTTGCAGGGTTATGGGTTTTTTTTTTTTTTTATCCGTTGTATTATACTACGTACAATACTGCGCATGCAGCCTCTAGGCTATGGCGCTATAGTCCTATATACATGAATCCTTTCTAGGCAGCTTAACATGTACTAGTAGCTATATCCTAGTAGTTTATAAACCCCTAAACTAGGGATTTATAGTTCCTTAGTAAAATACTAAGTTACTACAACTACTAGGGAATGAGAAAACGGTAGGAAAAACCATAAGAAATCCTAACACCTGTCCCTGTCCTTTTGCAATTTATTTCTGTACTTTTGCTCTCTAATATCTGTTAAGACCCTAGTAGGAGTTACCTCCTTCTAGAATCCTATTCGTTTTATCTATTCTTCCATAGAACCTTCTAAGCTAGTACTATGTACTAGTTTAGCCGCTTGTAAAGTCTCGCAGTCTTTACTATTAGCAAAGTGTTTTTCTTTACAATTGATGCAAAGAGGCATAGTATGCTTGCAAGGCTTGCCTGTTATTATACAGGTAGAATAGGTGTGGTCTTTAGATAAATGTGCAGCCGCACAAAATCTACACGCTCTAGTAGAGCATCTGTCTCCTATATGGCCAAATTTTTGACAGCTAGTACACTGTGTAGTAGGAGAGACTTCTAGGTATTTTACTACCTTAGTAGCTGTACCTGCAATTGAAATTTCTTTTTGCTTAAGGATTTCTTGTCTTTTTTCTTCGTTCTCTATAGTAAAAACTATAGAGCCAAATCTGGTTTGTGGATCGTGTCTTTTTACACTAGATGAGATCCATCTAGGTAGTCCTTGTATCTTTATAGGATTAAAGGTCTCAATTTCTTCTTTTAGAAGCTTAGAGCCTCCCTCTCCTAGAAAAGGTAGGGTAGGAACCCCATGGGCTATAACTTGAACCCAGGGTTCTAGTTTTTGTTCTCTTTGAAAGGTAAAGCAGTTATGCCAGATATCCTTATATTTGACTAGGAAATCTGCGTTATACTCTTCTATAGTTGTAAGGAGAATATTTTGTTTTCCTTTAGTTCTAGCTATAGACGCTAGTACTGGCTTTTTTACTTGCACTTTTAATGCAAATAGTTGATTGACTTTGTTTCGTATAGAGAAGGTATCTAGAGGTTGGTCCTTTTTGTCTGTAATTAAGACTAGCTTTCTTTCTTGTAGCTGCTTTTTCTTACTTCTAGTAGAAGTAGGGGGGGTAGGAGATGGTAGTAATGAGGAGTGTAAAGAAGGGAGGTCCTTCTTTAGTCTCTCTGTGTAAGTTTCTTTAGTAGAGGCTACCTCCTTACGGAGAGCTCTTACTTCTTTTACTAGTCCTTTTAGGACATCTCTTGTCTCTTCTTCTTCTTCTTTTGCAAAGGGGTTTTTTCCTATTAGGATATTTTGTGTATAGTCCACTAGCTGTCCAACTTGTTCTTCTTATTCTTCTCCTTCTAGCCCTTTATAAGCCTGGACTAGGCTTCTTAAAGCCTCGCACAGATGTTCTTCTGGAGAAAGGGAAGAGGGAGGTATACTAGGCATATCAACCGTAGTAGTTATTGGTTTTATTGTCTTTTTTGCAGGTTTTTGGTTTTCTTTTTCAGGAGAAGACTGAGGATGTCCTCTTTTTTCTCCTGTTCTAAACAGGCCAGGAGAAGGAGAAGGGGGAGAAAAAGTAAATGTAGACTCTTTATCGCTTATTTCTATAGGAGGGGTTTTTTTTTGACCTATTAGGCCTTGGCATTTTGTATCTTATAGAGGGGTTTCCTAGTTTTTACTATCCTTATACCCTTTTTCCTTACTAATCCTACTAGAGGATTTCTGGGGAGATTAGGCTTAAAGGTAGTAGTAATACTAGACCCCTAGTATTGGTGGTGGTAGTAGTGGTAGTGGTTTTGGTGTTCCTGTCCGTGCCTCGCTTACAAGCTAGGACCACCCCTAAGAAGAATTTTCTGTTGGGGGAAAGGGGGTAAAACGACAATTAAATCCACCTCTAGCTCGCTAGGCAGTAGGAATTGGGTCTTGAAAGTTGGAAAATCGATTGTTTTTGGTGGTAAGATGGGTATGTGTAAGTTTTGAAGTGCGGCGCTACCTTTTGGTAAGGTTACATGTGTGGTGAAAGGTGCAGGGTTATGGTATCTTGTGGGAGAATGCAAGTAAGATACTTAAGCGTAGTTAGATATAATAGTTGTTAAATAACCGGAGAAGCAGCATTAGTAGTACTAACCTTAATATTGCCAGCAATATTAGTATCTGTAAATTGGACAGACGCCGTCTTATATAAACAATAAGTAGGCATTCCACCGGTCTTGTAAGACACCTGGAATATAATGCTATATACTATAATATGCTCTTTAATAATTTGCGTAATAAACTAAACTATAAGGTAGTTGTTATTTAAAAGCTAAAATATATCTAAAGGTTTAGCTATTACGGAATTGCTATCCTCTACATAGGTGTCTGGATTATCTATTAGGCTATTTACTACTAGATAGAAGCCGGCTATATTAAAAGGTTTGGGCAATGGAGAGGTAGTAGCTGTACTTAAAGCAGTAGCAACTGGTACATCTACCTTGCCTAAAGTGGTTGCGGCGTCTATTACCCAAATTAAAGTAGGTCCACTTATATAATTATTAATATTATGCCCTATAACTCCGTAGTTCTTATATATATAACTATAAAAGACAGTTTAATAGTCTAGGGAGTTATAATTTAGGCAAGTCTGCTTCTTCTTATCTAATAGCTAGGGACAGTCTCGCTTTCTATAGCCTATAGTACTATATTAGTTATATATCACATAAGGATAGTTACTCTTAAGATAACCGGCTTCCCTATAATTATTGCACATAGGGTTAGAGTAGTTGGCTTTAAGATAACTGGCCTTACTACAGCCGTAATGAAGTTAAAAAGCTTTCTTAAGAGGACAATTAGCGCGTATATAGCCAGTAAATAGATAGAGATGGCATTTTAGAGTATTATTGGCTAAGAGGTATAGACTGCTAAGCTTTAGAAAAAGAGGCTTATTAAGTATAGGGCCCTTACCATTACCTTGCAAGATACTAGAGCCTATAGCCGCCACAGTTAAAGCAATTTTAAAAATCATAACGCCCTTAGCAAACTTTTTATAGTTATATATATAGTTAACGTTATAAGTTATAAAATAATTAGTAGGTAGGTCTATTTTAGTAATAGGCTGTATTAAGCGGTGGTCTGTATAAATATATTAGTAAATATAGATTCTCCATTATATAGCTAAGGTTAAAGATAAGGCAGCTGACTTACTATATTATAAGGCTCTATAGCCTAGATAGATCTATAAAGGCACTAGTTATAAAGGTAGATGCTAGTAAAATAGGGGTAAGAGAGGGTAGTTAGTAGAATTAGGTTAATTAGTAAAGGTAAGGAAATAAGGCGCCCCCTAATAAAATTATATAAGTAAGGCCTTGGCGGTAAAGCATATGGTTATGTACTCTGTAGGTTAAATGCGTGTAAGGGCAAATCTATAGTAACAAGACCAACCTATAGAGGAAGACGTGGTATAGTATAAGTTATAGGGACTACTCTACTTAGCCTATCTCTTAATATAGGCCAGGCAATAGTCTAGCACCATTAAACTCTTACAGTTTATAATGCAAGCATATAGATATATAGAAGGGTAAGGGAAAAGAGAAGCGAGTAGTAAAGTAAAAGCACTTTACTATGGGTAGGCTAATTATGTTATAGGTAAACGGAAACTTAAACACCATAATCCATTAAAAATGTTACTAATAAGTACAGCCTGCCACTGCTAGAAAGTATAAGTCTTTTCCTCTTAATCAGCAAGAGATAAGGTATTATTAGCTAAATAATCTTTTATAGGAGTACTAAGTGGGGAGTAGGATATTATAAAACCATATATAGTTCTAAATAGATCTAAAATAAAGATATTAAATATAAGAGACTCTAATGCAATAAATGCTATAGTAGAATACTAACCTCTTATATAATACCAAATAGATAAATAGCAAGATAAGTTGACATTGCTAAGTGGCTGGATGCTAGGTATATACAATATATCTACTATCCTAAAATGCCCCAAAATGCCCTAATATACCGCAAAATGCCGTAAAATGCCATTAATTGTATAAACTTATAATATAAGATACAAAACCTTCTACTACCTTTTACTGTAGACATACGTTTAAATAAGCACTAGATATTTAAGTATAGACGTAAAAGAAACCTATACACTAGATAATTATTATTCTAGATAAAGTTACCTAGTAGGGCCTTAAGTGCTACACAGTAGTATAATAATAATACTAGTAATTATAAAGTAAGTGTAATATATTGCCATCTACTAGAAGTACTACCTGTTATATACTAAGCACTTTATAGTAATAGAGTTCATATATATAGACGTAGGCCAGCCCTTTAACTCTAGTGGCGTGTATATCTACCAACTTTATATAATAATAAGAAATATAGTAACACCTATAATAAGTGCAATACGTTACCATCTACTAGAAATACTACCTATTATATAGTAAACACTTTATAGTAATGGAGCCCGTATATATAGACGTAGGCCAGCCCTATAACTCTAGCGGCGCGTATATATACTAACTTTATATAATAATAAGAAATATAGTAACGCCTATAACCTCCTATATTCTACTATGCCGTAATAACTAGTTACCCCTCTATAGGCACTTAATAAATCGCTTATATTAAAAACTATAAGAGTTTAGTGGTATTAGACCGCCACCTAGCCCTAAATAGATTAGGTAGGGTAGTCCCTATAAGTTATATAATTATGCCCTTATTTAACTGCATAGTACTAAATCTAGTCGCATTTACCCTAACTAGTAGCAGCAAATAATAGCAAATTTTACCTCTATATAGGTATGTACGGGCAATTATAAGATCTACTACTTTACCTCTTCTTTATTTACCTTACTTACCCTACCTTCTATCTCTCCAATAACTAACCTCTAACTATGTTTAACACTAGAGTTATACTAGTATAGCGCTAGCTAGCTACCATACAAAGCCCCTCTACTTTAATAGTCACCTTCTACTTAATATATACCGTAATATTGCATATACCTAACCGAATAAGCGACTTAACAATAACGCAACTATAGGCAAAGCCGGATACGTAGTATAAGGCGAACCTAAAGCTAATTAAAAATGTGGATATTGCCTAAGGCTTTAGAATAAGTATTAAAAACTATAATAGACTAAAAGAAATAGTTAAAGATATTATAATTAAAGTTAAGCCTAAGCATATGATATATTACGGCAACTCTATAATAATAAAAGAAGGACATGTTAAGGAGTTTCATAAGCAACCCCTATAATTTACTAATACTCCACTAGATTGGAAACTATAGGTAATCCCAAAAATTATAGAAAGTGCTTATTCTAATCACACAAGAAGGGTATTAAGTACCTCTAAGAAATTAAAAAACCTACCTCTACGTAAATATACATCACCCCTAAAAACCAAATCACGAGACAAGACGACGCCACCTTAGCTACTATATATAATATAGCCTATAAACGTTACTATAAACCTACTATATAGTATCCCTTCGCCTTAACTAGTAACCCTAGCGGCGAGTAATGTAATTAATATGGGAGATATTAAGATTAAAATCCAATCTATAGGCTTAATGGGCAAGTTAATAGTTAAGGTGGTCTAAGTCTTATATCTAATAAACGGAAACCTATATATAGCTCCAGGCAAGCTATAGGAGGAACTGCAAGCCTATACAGAGCCTAACATTAACGGTCCGCCTAAAAAGAACATCTATATATTGCTGTGGAGATATAAAACCCTTGCAATACGGTTAAAGGGTACACTTATTACAGCTCTTAGCAAAATAGCAAAAAATGGCATAAAGGAGGCTGTGTTTATAGCATTATTCTCACCTTCTAGCTTAAACTCCTAAGTCGCTGCCACTAATAATATATCGTTGGCTATTAAATCTAAAGCGCCTAGACGTAACGGACGCAGTATAAAAAATAGCCAGTAAGTCCTAATGCCGTATAAGGCTAGCGGCAAGAGCAAATTAGGAGAAAGTAAGAAGCGGAGTTATTTAGAATTAGTAGTATATAGCTCCAAGGAAAACAGTAAGGGCGAGCCTATTAGATATAAGAAATTAAATAATAGCAAGACCAAATCTGGCAGATATAATAAGTAGCCTTAACTAAGATTAGTAATAAGTGCCCTAGCAAAGAATAATAAAAGTAAGCTGGCCGCGCCTAGGAAGTCAAATAGTTATAAGGCCAACCTAAATAAATATAGGAAGCGCCCTTAGCTAGAATTAGCGGTAGGTATTTTTATGGAAAACAGTAATAGCGAGCCGGTTGTGTATAGAAGGTAATTAGTAAAGGGAAAACGTAACCTCTTTGCCTATAAGCCTACATTAGTAAGTAATAGTGGTACTAGAGAAATTGCCGCAAATAACAGTAAATTGCCGCAACCTATTACTAAACCTAAAGGTATACACTAGCCTAATGATATAATAGATGACCCTACTACCGTATTACTAACTATTAATACCCCTTAAGATATTACCGCAGAGGATAGTAAATTGCTGCAATATGCTAGTGGATATAATAATTAGTTCCTATATTACACTAACTTTAAGGATGCGGAGAGTGGAGACAAAGATAAGAATTTGGTTAATAACAACAACTAAAATAAGGATTTGGTTAATAATAACAACTAAGATAAGGATTTAGTTAATAATAACAACCAAGACAAGGATTTGGTTAATAATAATGACCAAGATATAGACGCAGAGGAAGAACTTAACTAGTAAAATTTCTTAGCCCAGCTCTATAAGGCTAGGAAGGATAACCTAGATAGCGCACTAGCGTATATAACGGAGGCGGATCTTCTACTTACTCTAGAGTATTTCCTACTTGTTTTATTAAAAGCACTCTTTAAAACCGCCCTAATTAAACTCCCTAATTAGGGCCTTATATTAGGCTTTAAATTTAGCCTATACTAAGTGGTATATATAGCTTAGGCATTTAAGCAAAAGAGGATAATTAAAGGAGGTGGTATCTATGTAGACAAACCTAGCGCGGGCAAGACGGTATAAATAATTACTTAATAGCTAATAAACTACTTTTATTATTAGAACATAATAGATGTTTAAAAGGCCTAAACCGCTAGGGATATAACCTACTACCTACCTAAGATGCATCTGCTGGATATAAAATGCCTATAGGTAGTAAAGTAGCCAATTATATGCTACTGCAAAAACAACTTTAAGAAGCTGTACCCTATAGACCTATAGCAAGGCTACTTAGTTGTCCTTATACCGACCCTAGGCCTGCCAGAATTCGTAAAGGACGTGAGTATAATATTATAAGACAGCGTGATTATAAAGCGCCTTACCCCACCCTAGATTGCAATTCTCGCCCCTAGCTATAAGAAAGTTAAGATATTTAGTAAATTAAAAAAGGATAAATGGCCGCAAATCTGTAAGGCTTTTAAGTGGACTAATAAGGGATAATGGGAGAATGATAATAATATATATCTAGTTGGCAAGACTTTCCTATTATACCTATAGGGTAAAGCTAGGTTTAAGAAAAATTGTTGCTTTACCCCTAATGCGACGGAACTATTAATGCCAAAATACTTAACCTAATTCCTTCTAATTACTACGCGAAATTGTATTACCATATAACTAATACGCGAGTTTATTACTATATAAACTAGTATATAGAAACACCTAAATAGCTAAACCTCTAGATTGTATTAGATGTCAAAGAGTGTAATATAGGTTAGGCGTATCCTCTAGGATAAATGCCACCTAGATATAACTGGTAGAGTCTTAATATTGTTTATTTAGGATGTGGTTAAGGAGTACCATATTATATATAATCGCAGCCCTACTATATAGGGTATATTTGGCACGCCTAATAACGGGAACCCAATGCAACTAATATAGTTTATTATGGCAGAATTAAAGAGGCCTAAGTAGGAAGAAGTAGATAAGCTAAAGGGAATAGAGTTTAAAGTACTGCTTAAGCTTAAAGAAGAAAATATCTAGCTAAAGAAGAAGGAATTTAGCCGTCTCTATAAGGATACAAAAACTAACCCAGCCAGAGTAATAGTAGATAAGAAATTCGGCGAACTGGCTACGTTTTTCCGCATAGTTATTCTAACGTTTTAGATATGTAGAGGGGAGTTAACACTCTAGTTTAACTAGTAAAAGCTTATCCTAAAGAACAGCTATCTTAAATTAGTTATATTATAGGCCGACCCTAATAATACTAAAACGGCTATAATTATAACTATAGATAACTAAGTGAGGATAGAGTAGAGGTGCTAATATAAAGAACTTCTGGCTATATGTGAGGAAGATGGTAGCGATCTAAATACTAAACCTAAGATACTAAAACTTACCTAAGCTAAGTTATATACTAATATAAAAATGGTAGCGAGCGTAGCTTAGGTTATCTAATACTAGGACTAGTAAGCTCCTATTATAATTAAATCCGATAATAAATGCCTAAAAACTTAGATTTGCATACTTAAAGACCTAATTGTTGCTAAGTAGACTACTAACCTACTTAGTAAGGAGTTTACCAATATACTTAACCGCTATTTTTAACAGAATGTAAAGTTCTTTAAAGCTAAAAAAATCTGCAATTACGTTTATATCGAAAAACGGACGGACGGTTTAGTGTATAAGATTATTATTACCACTTACTTACCTCTTATACTAGCTTATTGGTTTAATAGGCTGTGCAAAGAATATGGTAAAGATAAGGTGCTCCGCTATATAGCCGGCATGTCTAATATTAAGAAGGCCGAGGCTAAGTAAACCTTTAACACTAATAACTCTAAGTGGATCCTATTTTGCATCTTTACATTAATTAGGCTATCTATTAACCTATAGCGCGTAAATTACACTATTATAGTTAAGCTAAGCCATAAGCTCTTAGAGGTAAAGTAATTATTTACTTAGATAGATTAACAAAGATAGACTAAGCCTGTCTACTATAGTACTATTATAGCCAATTAGAAGTCAAGTATCGAGCAGAGAATATTAAAGTTAACTAAATTTATGTTATTACTGCAGAAGTCGGTATATAAGGAGAAGGCTAATTTAAGCTTAAAAGTAGGCTAAGGCAAGGAAGGGACCAAAACTATATAATGCTGGTAACGATTATAAGAGTATAATGTAACTATAGATAGTTCCGAACACTATATATAGCTGCTATATGGCGAAACCTATTATAATTATATAGTGGCGTATACGTGGGCTAAGGGACGTGTCTTCTAGTAACTTATAGGTAGTAGCGTAGCGTATATAGTAAACTTAGCTAACTAAAATGTTTTTAGTATTATTATTTCTAAGAGAGCATTAAGCTGTAGCTTGCAGTACTTTTATTATTAAGGTAGCGTTTAGCCGTAAATTACAGCATTGTTATTAGCGGTGTAGTATATGGCCGCAAAATGCAACTAAATACGGCTAAATGCCGAAATTGCTAGATTAGTATAAACCTAACTTAAGATGCTAGTAAACTTTTTTGTAATACCCCCTATGCTTACTAATATTAATAAAATATAAAATATAAAATATATTATTTTTATTAATAATATTAAATTTATAAAAATTATACTTTTATGTATGCTTACTAATATTAATAAAAAATATAAAAAATATAAAAAAAACTAATTTTTATTGATAATATTAAAATTCTAAAAATTATACTTTTATGTATGCTTACTAATATTAATAAAGTATATATAAAATATTAAAGTTATAAAAATTATACTTTTATATATACTTAGTAATCTTATAGTTGGCACTTAATAGCTAAATGCTAGGAAATGCTAGCAAATGCTAGTAAATTTTTTCCTAACGTCCACTGGTTTTTATTTTTATTTTTTTATATCCGTTGTATTATACTACGTATAATACTGCGTATGCAGCCTCTAGGCTATGGCGCTATAGTTCTATATACATGAATCCTTTCTAGGCAGCTTAATATGTACTAGTAGCTATGTCCTAATAGTTTATAAATCCCTAAATTAGGGATTTACAGCTTCCTAGTAAGATACTAGGTTGCTACAACTATTAGGTAGTGAGAAAACAATAGGAAAATAGTAGAAAAAATATATAAAATCATAGATAATCCTAACGCCTGTCCCTATCCTTTTTATAGTTTATTTCTGTCCTTTTGCTTTCTATGGTCTGTCTACTAGGTCTTTAGTAGGAGTTGCCTCCTTCTAGAGATCCTTCTGCTCTTAGCCACTTTCCAGTAGCTATTTTTGTCCTACTTAGAAATAGAAAAAGCGCCCTTCTTCTTTTCTTTGTACAAAAAAGCTTCTCTAGGGAGAGAGAAGAGCCTATTTGTCTTTACATTTCCTTTCTATCCTCCTAATATAGTCTGCATTCTAGTAAGAGGTGCGTAGGGGTTTGTACCGCGGTACAGTCCCTAAAGCATTTACCTTCTTTATCCTTCCCTATTGTTTTAGAGAAGGATTTAAAGAAGCCTTTTCCTAGTTTTAGTTGAAAGAAAGCTGATTGTAGCTTTTTAGGATATTTATCCTTAGGGGCTTTAAAAGAGAAAGGGTAGTTTCCTTTACAGATTCTAGTATAGTGTTTTCCTTTGCTTTTATTCTGTTGCCAATTGTTTTTCCACTGTTCTAGTATCTTTTCTCTTGCTCGTTTCCCTAGGTAGGCTAGAGAAGTATAAGAAGATTGTATTTTTCTTCTAGAAAGGCCCTTTTTAGCTAGTTTATCTGCTATTTCATTTCCATAAATTCCTAGGTGGCTAGGGACCCAATAGAAGTTAATAGAGATATTCCTACTAGCTAGATAGGAACAGCTTTGCGTAATTTTAAAGACTAGTTCTTGCCCTCCTGTAAGAGAATTAAGTTGTAATCTCTTAATAGCCGCTTGGCTATCTATAAAGATATAAACCTGTTTCTCTTCTAGTCTTTGTTGTTTTAGGTGTTCTAGGGCCCTATAGACTGCGTAAAGCTCTGCGTCCATAATTTCCATATAGGGCCCTAGATTCCAGTTTGTTGCATATTTAATCCTATTTCTCTCTCCTATTTTGCATACGGCTGCAGCATTTGATTTACTATCTTTAGAGCCATCTGTATAGTATATATCTACTAGGTCCCACTCTAGGGATTCTTGTAGATTTTCTACTAGTCTTAGATATTCTTGTGCAGCTTCTTCTTTACTACCCTTAGAGATAGAAAAGAAAGCAGGAATAGGAGGAGACCACGGTTTTTGCCAGTCTAGAGAGACTCTCTCTATATTCCAATTTTGGATTAGCTTCTGAACTCTAGAGGTTAGAGATAGTAGCTATGTTTTTGGCTATAAGAGGTGCTTTATAGTAGAGTTTTTAGGGCTGGAATTAGAGCTAGAACTTGCTGCTAGTTCGTCCCTATCTTTATTAACCTCTTCTATATATACCTTTTTGATTGCGTGATTTTCCTTAAATTTTAGGATTCTTAATGCGTAGTTATTGCAAAGCTTTTCAAATCTAATTCTAGGAGGAGGAGTAGAAGCTTCAATCTCTATAGCTTGGCTTGGAGATCC